>Ga0076080_135_pt2 | contig 1198 bp, 1 predicted proteins | sample RifGroC1_FD_68189 | JGI IMG/M metagenome (GOLD analysis project Ga0076080, IMG submission 68189) | Parcubacteria bacterium GW2011_GWC1_39_29 | reverse complement strand
ATGGAAGCGGCTTCTGTATCAGCGGCTAATTTGAATTCAGACAGTTGGACATTGGCAGCACCAGCATTTGGGCTAGCAATAGATCCAACTTTAGTCTGAGTCAAAGTGCCAGAAACAGCACCAGAAACAGTTATATTGTTACCAGAAATTGGTAAACCACTAACGGATCCTGCGTAAAGACCCATGGCTGTTACCTGGAAAGAGTCAACATTGCCAGCTGTAGCCGATAAATCGCCTACAACAGTCAAGTCTCTAGTTCCGCTAACAGTGAAGCTACCCATGTTGAAGGTTACTTCGCCAGTAGAAGAGGTCAGGCTCTTGCCATCAACCAATCTCTTAGCGCCTTCATACAGGTAAACATTATCAAAATCATTAACGCTACCAGCGCTAGTTCTCTTGATAGTGATTGTATTGACTGTACCTGTGCCAGAAAGTCTAAATTTCAAGTAATTAACTCCCTGAGCATTAGTCGTAACAGTTGTAGCCCCTGGAGTATCGGAAGCTAGGCTAACCGATAAATTACCGGCAACTGGAGTTGGGGTTGAACCCGGAACTCTAGCATAGTTTGGTACTTGGTTTACAGATGTGTAATCTGAACCTTTGTTATACCAGTTGAACTCTGTTTGGTTAATGACGAAAACTTTTTTGAAGAAGTTTGAATCATCAGCTACAGCTTGTGCGCCTGAGGTATTAACCCAGTGCAATACAGCTGTATCCTCACCATATTGGCGAAACCGCCAAGGTGAGCATACATACCGAAGATGACAGGATTCAAGAATAATCTCTTGTAGCCCCAATCATTAACGATATATACATCCGGATCTGACGAACCAGCAGCACTAATAGTGTTGCCTTCTGTTAGACCGTAGTCTGAAGGAACTGCGGCACTTGTTCCTAATGGAGCAAGAACTGCAAATCCTGATAGCGACAAAATAGTCGCTACGGCTGTAAGAGTTGCAACAACTCTTAAAGCCTTTTGGGATAATCTATTCATTTTTTTATTTATTTTTACCTCTGGACTGAAACTGTTTTATCACCCCATGGGGTATAAATCGACCAGCTTCAGAACAAAGAGTTTATTTGGGATTAAGGGTTAAGAAAAAAACTTCTCAACCAATTATTTAACGACGACTTTTTTAAAGGCGGTTATAAACACCCAAGTCGTCGGCGAATTTTGCTAAACCTACTTATTCGCTTT
>Ga0076080_141_pt1 | contig 7135 bp, 5 predicted proteins | sample RifGroC1_FD_68189 | JGI IMG/M metagenome (GOLD analysis project Ga0076080, IMG submission 68189) | Parcubacteria bacterium GW2011_GWC1_39_29 | reverse complement strand
CATTAGACTGGCTTTCTCAGACACATCATCACAGACATCTCCTCTTATCTTGCCGTCTTTAACCCCATATCCAAAATCGAAGATAATAACACCTTCTTTGACCATGTCTTTACTTATAAGCTCAGGCTGACCTACACCAGAAACGATTATATCTGCTTTTCTGGATAGTGTTTCTGGATTTTTAGTAAATTCGTCAATTTCAAAAACTTCACAGCCATTTTTTCTGAACCATACTGCTACCGGCTGACCAACCAACTCCCCCATGCCAAAAATAGCCACACTCTTGTTTAGTAAATTAATATTAAATTCCTTCAAAATTTCATCAATCGCAAAAACTGTCGGCGACATTAGGCCATTAATGTTCTCGTCGGCATTAGTCTTTGATGTATCGGATAACAGATCTATATCTTTGCTCGCGTAAATTTTATTTAGTACCTTCCTTGTGTCTAAATGTTTCGACAGGGGTAATTCGACAAAAATACCATGCACAGATTCATCTAAATTCAAATCGTCAATGATTTTTTCAATCTCATTTTGACTGGCATTCTTTGCTAGTGAAATACATTTAAATTTCACTCCTACTGCCTCAGCTGCTTTTTGTTTTAAATTAATAAATTTAACCAAGCTAGGATCATCCCCAATGATTATTGCTGTTACGCAAAAATTCCTGCCAACAATCTTGTTCCTCATGTCGGTTAGAATGCGGTCTGCGATATTTTTACCGTTAATTATCATATTTCTAATATCTTAAGTAGCTCATCTGGACTGGACGGACCAACACGTAAAATCTTTGGCTTCTCGGTTGTCATGTCAATCACTATAGAGGCATCTGACTTTGGTAAAGTCCCGATATCAATTATTAGGTCAGGTTTAAATCTTTTTTCTGAAAAAATCTGAATAATATCATCTATCTTCAGTGTCGGCTCATCTCCAGATATATTTGCCGAAGTTGATATAATTGGGTAGCCAAATCTACCTAAAAGTTTATCCGTAAAAGGATGATCAGCTATTCTGATGCCAATAGTTCTAGTCTTTGCACTGACAATATCTAATACGATATCTTTTTTTTCTAAGATTGCGGTTACTTTTCCTGGCCATATTTTTTCTAGAATTCGCTCTTGTTTTGGAGAAATATAGGCCAGTCCTTTAGCCCAGATCATATTTTTTATCAGGATTGGGAGAGGCTTAGAAGGGTCTCTTTCTTTAATATCGAAAATTCTACGAACAGCGTCGTAATTCATGGCATTTGCCCCAAGACCATATAGGGTGTCTGTGGGATAGACAATGACGCCACCGCGACTCAATACACCAACAGCAATCCCAATCGCCTCCTCGTAATCACTGGCCGAATCAATAGTTATTATCTCCATTATCAGTAAATCTATAACTAAAACCGACCAAAATCAATTATTATCCGAATACGAGTATCATAAAACCCGCCTCTGGCGGGTTTTACTAATTTCATTATGCCATGACTTCTGCTTCTTTGGCTGGTTCTTCTATAATTACTGGTTCTTCTTTTACCACAGTTTCTACTTTCGGCTTCTGCTCTCCTGCAACCGGTTTGACAGCTTCTTTTTTCTTAGCTTTCCAGCTCTGTACTTTGGGCCTGTCCCAGATCTTATAGTTAACCATCAAGTTATTAACTGTTGGTGAAACCTGAGCTCCTTTGACTATCCAAGCCTCGATTTTATCTTTTTTAACAACAAATTTCTTCATGTGGGGATCATACGAACCTAGAAGTTCCAAAAACTCTCCCTTTGGTTTCTTGGTATGTTCCACGACGATAACCCTAAAATAGGCCTGTCCCTTCTTGCCTGTCCTTTGTAGTCTAATATTAAGCATGGTCTAGATTCTAGCAAATAAATTCCTACTAGGCAATAGCCAAAGATGGGAACAAAGCCCAGCCATATTGAAGAGGCTTACGGAGCCTGACGAGGCGAGTAAGGGGCGAAATGCCAGCAGGCATTTACGGCCGTACTCTTCAATATGGCTGGGCGGAGTTCGTTACCAACCCTTTTTCTTAAGTGCATCTTCTGCGGCCACCTGCTGAGCCTCTTGCTTGGATGGTCCCTCTCCCTGGCCAGCCATTTCTTTTTCTATAAATACACCGACTTTAAAATTACGGGCATGATCTGGTCCCCACTCTTCAAGAACTTCATAGGTTGGTGTAATACCAACTTTTTCCTGGGCTTTTTCCTGAAATAGACTCTTGGCATCTCTATATGTTTTATTTTCTATAATATCAGCCAATTCTTTCAAAACATATTTATTTATAAATCCCTTAGCTGATTCATAACCGCTATCCAAATATATAGCCCCTATTACGGCTTCATAGGCATTAGCCAGAATATATTGCCTCGCCCGACCAGTATCTTTGGATTCTCCTCGCGAAAGTAAGATAAAATCATTGAGGTCAAACTCGGACGATAATTTGGCTAGCATATTTGCATTTACCAAAGATGCGCGCCAATTTGTCATTTCTCCTTCTGGATTCGGATAATTCTTGTACAAGTATTCTGTCACTATTAACTCTAAAACCGCATGTCAATATCAGACATTTTGAGAATTTGCAGTTATCAATCCCCAATCTTCGCGGAAGATTGAGCGCTGAGAACTGAAAATTATTATTTATTGTTCTTCGATAACCGGCTCTTCACTAGAACTTACTTCTTGTTTATCTTTTTCTTCACTATCACCCTCCTCTTCCTTCTTCTTGGGTGCATCATCTTTGCCCGGCTCGCCTATCTCGCGATATATTGTGCCAAGAACACCATTTACAAATTTACCAGAAGACTCTCCGCCATAAGACTTAGCCAATTCAATTGATTCATTGATGGCAACTTTTGGTGGAACTTCGTCGCGATTACCAAATAGAAGCTCATAAAGACCCAGGCGTAAAACATTCCTATCAACGCTAGCAATTTGGGCCATAGGCCATTGTGGAGCCGCCTTCTGAATAATCTCATCGATATTCTCTCTTTTTTCGATCACGCCATTAACCAGCTGGAAGACAAAAGCCGTTTCGTCCAAGCCCGAACCAAACTCCTTGATATTCCTATCAACTATTGCCAGAAGATCATCGCCTTTTTGACCACGAAAATCCCACTCATAAAGCGATTGAAGTGCGATAGAACGTGCTAAATGACGAGATGCCATTATCTAATATTTTATTTATGAGAATGCTGTTTCTCTTTTTTCTTAAGCTCTTTGGCTAGGATATTAATAATTTCTTTGCCCTTATAGTATCCGCAATACTTACAAACTGCATGTGCTAAAATCATTCTCTTGCAATGCAAGCACGCTGTAAGCTTTTTAGGCTTCAAGGCAAGGTGACTTCTGCGTCTGCCCTGCTTGCCCTTCGCCATATGATGTCTTGGTAGTGCCATAGTTTTAGGTAATTAACGATAATTAGATTAACATATATCTCCGATGCCTGCAACAATTCAAACCTCAGGCATTTAGAAATAAAACGGTCCACATAACATTATTAGGTCATATATGTCATGTGGACATACCGTCTAGATCACTACTGTTTTAAGTCCCAATGGCTATCAAAAATTCGTCTAAAATTTACTTCCTCCTGCCATCTTTGACGAAGCGCCGCTGGACTAAAGATAAACTCCCATATCAATGCCTCTCGGCAATCTTTTGGAACAACTGCCCATAACATTCTGAATTTAACCCAATTACTCGTGTTCTTTTCCATATTGTTGCTCCACCTAACCAAAGATCTGATACAAATATTACAGAGCGTTGATAATTTTGTCAATATTTCGATCAGATTGACCCGAAAATCGGAAAAATTTGGCAAAACGCTAAAAAAGTGTTGGAACAAAGCTCTTATCAACAGTTGTGACAAAAAACTCGAGTGGTAAAATTAGGGCATAACGATTTGAAAATACTAAACCAGCAAAAAATCTGGATTTTACTTTATGCGCCTAACCCATCTTCACTTACACTCACACTATTCTCTCCTTGATGGTCTTTCGCGTATAGATGAGATCGTTAATCGTGCTAAAGAACTAAACATGCCGGCCATCGGCCTGACCGATCACGGCACGATGTATGGCATTATAGAGTTTTATAAGAAAGCTACTAAGGCTGGTATTAAACCCATCATCGGCTGTGAAATATATATCTCCGAGAATGGTATGCTGGATAAGAGAGCTGGAGTCGACGACAAAAGATATCACCTCATTCTTATCGCAGAGAACAATATCGGCTACAAGAATCTCATTAAGATCGTCAGTGCCGCCCACTTGGACGGCTTTTACTATAAACCTCGCGTCGACAAAAATTTATTACGCAAATATTCTGAAGGATTGATCGCATCTTCGGCCTGCCTCGCCGGTGAAGTTTCTCGCGCCATAATGGCCAATAATTATGCCAAGGCCAAAAATATAGCCCTAGAATATCAACAGATTTTTGGTCCTAATAATTTCTTTTTAGAAATACAGCAACATTTAAATCTAGCTGATCAAAATTTAGTTACTCCGCAAATTATTAAACTCGCCAAAGAAACTGGCATTCCATTAATTGCCACTCAAGATGCTCATTATGCCCACGCTGACGACGCTCATGCACATGATGTTCTACTGGCGGTTCAGACTGGCAACAAATTAGACGACGTAGATCGCATGACTATGCGTGATGACAACTTCTCCATCTTGAGCACTGATGAAATGTATGAAAAATTTAAGAGCCTCGGCGAAGATGTCGTAACGGAAGCATTTGAGAATACCTGCAAGATTGCCGAACGATGCTCAGTCGAGATTAAACTCGGCAAGACGTTGCTACCTAAATTTCCAATTCCTGATAATTTTACTGACGACGTATCTTATCTTGAATTTCTGGCCCACAAAGGCCTCGAGAAGAGATACGGAAATGCTATTACCCCAGAGATTAAAGATCGCTATGATTATGAAATGGGCGTTATTAGACAAACTGGATTCGCTTCATATTTTTTGATTGTCCAAGACTTTGTAAATTGGGCGAAAAATAGCGGTATTGTCGTTGGTCCAGGCCGAGGATCTGCCGCTGGTTCTTTAATAGCTTATTTACTAAATATAACCAACATTGATCCCTTAAGATACGGCCTACTATTCGAAAGATTCTTAAATCCAGAAAGAATATCTATGCCTGATATCGATATGGACTTTGATGATGCTCGTCGCGATGAAGTTTTGGCTTACGTTTCCGATAAATATGGTAAAGATCATGTTGCCCAGATTATAACCTTCGGAACCATGGCCGCTCGCGGAAGTATTCGCGATGCCGGCAGAGCCCTTGGTTTCTCTTATGACTTCTGTGACAAAATTGCCAAGATGATTCCCCTGGTTGTCAATCAGGACAAAACTGGATATTTAAAAAAGGCAATGGAAACTGTGGCTGAATTAAAAAACATATACGAAACTAATAATGACGCCAAGATACTAATTGATTCCGCCTCCAAACTTGAAGGCGTCGCTCGCCACTCTTCTACTCACGCCTGTGCCGTTGTCATCACGCCCGAACCATTAACCGAATACTTACCACTTCAATACGGCTCCAATGAAGGTGATATTATAACCCAGTACGAGATGCATGCGGTTGAGGATTTAGGTTTACTAAAAATGGACTTTCTGGGTTTGGCCAACCTGACTATAATTCAAGATTCTCTTGATCTAATTAAAAAAAACTACGATAAAATTATTAATATCGATGAGATTCCACAAAATGATGCCAAGGCTTTCAAGTTATTACAACAAGCCAAGACGACTGGTGTTTTTCAATTAGAGAGCTCCGGCATGAAGCGATATTTAAAAGAATTGAAGCCAACAGAAATTGAAGATATTATCGCCATGGTCTCACTATATCGACCCGGGCCGATGGACCTTATTCCAGAATATATCGCCCGCAAAAATGGCAAACATAAAATTGAATATTTGCACCCCAGTCTAGAATCGGTTCTCAAAAATACTTATGGAATTATGGTCTACCAGGAACAGCTGATTGAAGCTGTCAGGGTTTTGTCTGGATTTACTCGAGCAGAAGCCGATGTCTTGAGAAAAGCTGTTGGTAAAAAAATTAAAAAACTTCTAGATCAGCAAGAAGGTAAATTCAAGGAAGGCGCTGCCAAAATTGGCACGCCTAAAAATATTGCCGATGAATTCTGGACATTGGTTGAGCCGTTTAACCGTTATGCCTTTAATCGCTCCCATGCCGCTTGTTATGCCACAATCGCCTATCAAACCGCCTATCTTAAAGCTAATTACCCTCATGAATTTATGGCCGCGTTCATGAACAGTGAGACGGGTGATGTTGAGCGTATTGCCTTTCTAATTGATGAGTGTCGGCAGATGGGTATTGAGGTATTATCGCCTGATATAAATCAGAGTTTTCAGCGATTCACGGTTGTCAATCTAGATTCCAAACCGGCTATTCGCTTCGGACTTACAGCTGTCAAAAATGTTGGAGAGCATGTTGTTCAAAACATTATTATCGATCGTGAGCATAATGGCTTATTTAAAGATATAGAAGAGTTTGTCTCTAGAATCGCCAGCAAAGACTTAAATAAAAAATCCCTTGAGAGCTTAATCAAATGTGGCGCCATGGATGCCTTTGGAGAAAGGAGCGTTCTTCTGGCCAATATGGATAATCTCTTAAGTTATGCTCGCGATAAGCAAAAACATCATTCTACCGGCCAAGTCAGTTTATTCGGTGGGTCTTCTGAAATTGTAATGCCACCTCTGCGCTTAATCCCGGCTGAACCTGTCGCAAACTGGGAAAAATTAATGTGGGAGAAAGAATTACTCGGATTATTCGTCTCAGCTCATCCTTTAAATGAGTATCAAGCCCAACTCGCGTTAGAAAAAGTCACCCAAATCAAAGATCTTAATTCTAAAGCCGGAACCGTTAAAATTAGCGGTATCGTTACTAAGACACAAAAGATAATCACTAAGACCGGCAAACCAATGTTGTTCTCTTGGATAGAAGACCTGGGAGCTAAAATCGAAGTTGTAGTTTTCCCAAATGTACTAGAGAGATATCCTGATTCGTGGAAAGAAAATTCTATCGTAATTGCTAAAGGTAAAATTAATGACCGTGATGGTTCTCTTAAACTTCTTTGCGACGATTGCAAAATCCTCGCTAC
>Ga0076080_144_pt1 | contig 7285 bp, 10 predicted proteins | sample RifGroC1_FD_68189 | JGI IMG/M metagenome (GOLD analysis project Ga0076080, IMG submission 68189) | Parcubacteria bacterium GW2011_GWC1_39_29 | reverse complement strand
TGGGAGTTGACATCGAGAACTACCCCAGGGGGTTGATAGACGGCTTAGGCACGCAGGACTCAAAGTCCCGCTTCTCTGGTTAACAGATCACCAGAAACACCGTAGCCGAGCCCTCTCTTTCGAGACTGCTCCGCTATGTGGCTCTGCCTGAGCAAATATCGCTTGACCAGGGTGTGGGAGATGATAGGATTCGAACTCGGTTAACAGAATGATCCTCTCCCGAAAGGTGCGTCTGTATCCCACACGGTCACAACAGGACTATTTCGAGTCTTGTTCTGACTCTTGTCGGATGCTCTACAACGCCGCCCTCGAACAGAGAATTTGGGCTTATCGTCTCGGTCGCCCAGTTAACTATTATGACCAGCAAAAGGAAATATTTGGAGTGGAAGGCGCAGTGCCTGTTTTTAAAAAAGAAGCATTTGAAAGTCTTCGTATAAATAATGAGATATTCGATCATGATTTTTTCTGGTACGCTGAAGATTTTGATATTGCGTGGCGAATGAATATGTTTGGTTGGAAACAAATCTTCGTACCTGATGCCATTGCTTGGCATGACAGGAAAACCACTAAATCTTTATCTGGTGGATTTTCAGAATTCTGCAATATCCGTCGTCAAATTCCAATAGCTAAAAGGCGTCTAGAGTTTCGCAATATCCGCTGGGCCATAATCAAGAATGATTATGCAATTAACATATTGAAGGATATGGTATATATTGTAAGAAGAGAGCTGTTAATGCTAGCTTATCTTTTTTTGTTTGAGCCAAAAGTGTTGATAGAGATACCGATGATGTTGGGTAAATTGCCGAAAATATTAAAAAAAAGAAAACAGGTCATGAGACTAGCCAAAACTTCTCCTGAAAGAATAAGGACTTGGTTTAATTAAAATATGTACAGAGAAATCAATTTTCTAGATCCAAGCGGGGATACAAAAAAGGATAAAAAGAGTTTGCTCAAGCTATTTTTTTTGGTTGTTTTTGTTATTGCGTTAGGCGTGGGCGGTCTTAAACTTGGCCTAGCCTATAATGAATTTACGATTACTAGTGATAATAATCAGCCTTTTTGGAATAAAATCACTGGTATATTGTCACTAGCATCTGAAAAAACGGATCCAACGCCGACACCTGATCCAAATCGATTAAATATACTAGTTATGGGCATGCGTGGTATGGACGATCCGGATTCAGCTCAAGGAGGCATGTTAACTGATACTATTTTAGTTTTTAGTTTTGATAAAACGACTAAAAAATCATCGATTGTCTCTATTCCGCGCGATCTGTATGTTAAATTCAATAAAAGTAAAACAGATAAAATAAATGCTGTTTACGAGTACGGTTATGCCAGAAAAGAAGGTATAGAATTTTCTAAAAGGGTATATTCGATAGTCACTGGAATTCATATTGATAAAGCAATTGTTTTTGATTTCTCATCATTTAAAAAAATAATAGACGAGTTAGACGGGATTGATATTGTTTTAGATAGGCCATTTACGGAGAAATCTCAGTGGGGTAGCGAGTTTAATCTTCCGGCCGGGCCGAATCATTTAGACGGAGAAACAGCATTATATTATGCTCGATCGCGCTATTCAACGAGTGATTTTGACCGCTCACGTCGACAACAGCAAATCATTGAAGCTATTAAAATCAAGGCTTTGGATATTAATATTGCCACTGATCCGATCAAGGCTTTATCTTTAATTAATCTTATTAGAAAAGACGTAACTACTGATATAAATTTGTTTAATCTTCAGGAGATGATTCAGCTTTTTCAGGAACTGAAAAATTCTCAGCCAAAGCATTATATTATTTCAACTGATAATTTAGTCTACCAGACATATATTGATAGCATTTACGTTCTATTGCCAAAAAATGAATCCTTCAAAGAAATTCAAGATATGTTTCAAAATATACTCAAATGAAGCTCTCAATAGTAATCGTCAATTACAAGAATCCTGCGCTCCTAAGACTCTGCCTAAACTCGGTATCTAAGTCTTTATTAGCCAAGACTGAAGTCGAGATGATTGTCGTTGATGTGTCTTCTTCAATTGAAACACGAAACGTTGTCGTAGAGGAGTTTGATGGTGTTAAATATTTGCCGTTTCAAGATAACATAGGTTACACACGTGGAGTTAACGAAGGCCTTAAAATATCATCCGGTGACCAGGTCTTAATCCTAAATCCAGACATAGTACCCTTGGCCGGGTCGATCGAAATTTTATCAGACTACTTAAGTCAAGAAGAAAATATCGGCATGGTTGGTCCATGCCTTCTTAATTTTGACGGTTCCATCCAGGATTCTAGCTTTAGATTTTATGATATTCCAACGATCATATATCGCAGAAGTTTTTTGGGTAAGTTTAAATTTGCTCAAAGAAAGCTGAACCTATACTTAATGAAAGACAAGGACCACAATTTAATTTACGAAACAGATTGGCTTATGGGTTCAGCCTATATGATAAAGAAATCCATTTTGGAAAAAGTTGGTTTATTAGATGAGAGATTTTTTATGTACATGAGTGACGTTGACTGGGCGCGTAGGTTCTGGGAAAATGGATATAAGATTATATACAATCCAAATTCTAAGATGTACCATTATCATCAGAGATATTCAAAAGGATCTTTTGGTATCTTTGATATATTATTAAAAAAATATTCGCGTTGGCATCTTAAAGATGCAATTAAATATTTAAGAAAATATGGAATTAGAAACACAAAATAATATAGCAGAAAAAAAGATAAAGAAATTTTATTTACCCATTTTACTACTAGTCCTTGGTCTGGTAGCCGGATATTTTATTGGCCAGTACAAACCAAGTGAACCGATAAAGCGATTAATTAACAACAATCAAGGTGTTACCTACAAAGACGTTAATTTTGATCTCTTTTGGCAAGTATGGGATAAACTCAATCAAAAATATGTAGATAAATCATCGTTAGACGCCGAAAAATTACTCTATGGTGCGATTGGTGGTATGGTTAGCAGTGCAGGGGATCCCTATACAACCTATTTTGAGCCCCAAGAAAATAACAAATTCCAGGAAGAAATATCTGGTTCGTTTGGCGGTGTAGGCATAGAGATTGGCAAGAAAGATAATATTTTAACCGTGGTCGCTCCCTTAAAGGATACTCCTGCCGCAAAAGCAGGGATCGTAACCAATGAAAAAATCTTAAAAATTGATAATAAAGATACTCAAGATTTATCAACCGACGAGGCCGTAACATTAATTAGGGGCAAGATCGGGACAACCGTTACCTTGAATATCCTAGGCTTAAATGGAGAAGCAAGAGATGTGTCCTTAATCAGAGCTGCAATTAAAATCCCGACCGTAGACTTAAGCTACATTGAACAAAGTGGTAAAAAAATTGCATATCTTCGAATTTATTCATTTAATCAAATAGTTGACGGCGAATTTAAGAAAGCAGCTCAAGATATCCTAAATAACAAAGCAGACAAGATGATTCTTGATTTAAGAAATAACCCAGGAGGACTATTGAATTCAGCTATAAATATTGCTGGTTGGTTTTTGACCAAAGGTCAGGTTGTAGTTATAGAAGATTATGGCAATGGTCAAAGTGATGTTTATCGTGCCGATGGTAATGCCTTACTTAAGATGCCCATAGTTATGTTGATTAACGGCGGTTCGGCATCAGCGTCGGAAATATTGGCTGGTGCATTGCACGACAATAGAGGTATAAAATTAGTTGGCGAGAAATCGTTTGGAAAAGGCTCAGTTCAAGAATTAGAAAATTTTGCCGATGGATCTGCCCTCAAGGTAACTATTGCCAAGTGGCTTACGCCTAATGGTATCTCAATATCTAAAAAGGGCATTGAGGCGGATATAAAAGTTGAATTGCCGAAAGACGCTAAGGCCCTGGAAGTTATTGAAATTGGCAAACAAGGCAAAGACCTCGTTCTCGAAAGCGATTCTAGTCGGGCTAAAGCACCGACTAAGAAACTTCGCTTAGAGACCAGTCGTCCTGCGAAAGCCTCTCAAAAGTCTTATTCGTATTTTTATTATCCCAATATTGACACACTCATTAATGAGTATATTATCTTATTGTCTCGTCACAGAACGAGGCATAACAAAGGAAGTGTCAGATGAACGATGACCGACCGTCGAAACTAAATGTAGAAACGTTGGCAGATCTTTCACAAAGGAATATAACAGCTAGGAGAAATTTTAATGAATGGCTTAAAATCTGGCAAAAAGCCACTCATCTTGGTGATATGCTGGGTTTACTGCATGAGTTAAAAAACGTGGATTTTGACTCCTCGGGGAATGAGTCGGAATATACCGAAGATGATCGCACAATTTTTCTTCTTAGGGTTGCCGAGGGCTGGGCTGATACCGAATTGCTCGAAATAAGAGGTGATATTAGGCAAAAATATGCTGGTAACGATAAGTATGGTAACATCAGATACGTCGCCAATGCGGATATTCTTCAAAAAGTTGCCCAGAAGGCATTTACTGTACTGTGCCAAGAATTTTTTAAATTAGGCGTGCCCGATGAAGAAAGCCATGACAATCTTCCAAACCCACGATTCTTTGGTAGGATTATTCGCAATACTAATCTATTTCTTGCCATAAACCACTTCTTTAGACTTACTTTTGATCGATATAAAATTCCAAATTTACCCAAAAGAAGGCTGACATCGGAAACTCTTCAACTAAAACATTCGGAGTCAATTGCCCGATCGTTTCTCATGAACCTTATTGATAATATCTGGGGTTTAGAGACTGGTCATTATGAAGGAGGTAGTTTTGGCGGCGATAATTTAGTCACAATTAGGAGTAATATCGTAACATCTAAGCCTTGGACAATTGAAGTTTTAAATTATTTTGACGAGCTGAAACGCATTCATCATTATGGTGAAGATTTAGGCCAACCCAATCTGGATAAATTAAGAACTATAGCAATGAGAAGTACTCTTACGACTTTTCATCATCCTATCAGGAAAGATCGCCCAGTAGAGTCTCTGGAAGAAGCTATCTATGCAGGTTCTGCTGCAGGCTTGTTCCTACTTGAATGTGAGATACGGGCAAAAACAGCAAAAAAACTTGAAGCGATTAGAAAAGTGCGCGAGTTAGCAGAAAGAGCTAAGGCAAGATTAGATTCTCTGACCAAGGGAAGCTAGTAATTGCCCGCGGGACGTTTCGTCCCGCTTTTTATTACAATGATTGAAATAAGTGAAAGAAAAGAATAAATTTAATATATGGATATATTACAAAAACTAACCCAAGGATTATTGCAAGGAGAGAATTTGGTTTTAGTTGGCATAAGTGATTCGGGCAAAACTCGTTTTGTAAAAGAAGAACTAATTCCGGAACTGGAGAAAAATGAAAAGAAAGTAGTCTATTTTAAAGATGGTCCAAGTATTACGAATCAAGAGGCTGACATTTATATATTCGACGAGACTGAAAGTTTTTGTGATAGAGAATATCTCGAAGAAAAATATTCGGAGGAAAAGCCCTACTATACCGATGAATATGAAAGAAAGGTTAAAGATTGGTTTTGGAGTTACAAGAAACACGACAAATCTTGTCTCTATATTATTACTCGTAAAAACGAAGACGATATTGAGTATCTGAGAGGCCATCTTAGATGGGCCGACTGGGATGACCGTAAATTAGAGACCTTTGCTTTTGAATAAAATATTCGTCGTGATAAAATATACACTTAGGCTTAAGGCTACAGATAGACAAACTTTTCTTGCCATTAAGCTGGGAATAAAAAGCGTAGAGACAAGGGCAGCTTCGAAAAGATATAAAGACATCGAGGTTGGAGATATGCTAGTTTTAGTGTGCGGAAAAGATAAAATTGAAAAAGTAGTTAAGAAGACTAAAATATTTAAAACTATCAAATCTTTAGTAGCCGTATATCCAGTTAAAAAAATCATGCCAGAGCTTTCATCAGAAAAAGATTTAGAGAAAATGTATTATAGTTATCCTAGTTACAAGGAGAAGATTAAAAAATATGGCCTCATAGCATTAGAATTATAATAAGATCTAATAAAAAGAGTTTACAGCGAAGATGTTAGAATATAGATAATAAATAATAAATTTAAATAAATAATATGCATAAAGGTACATCAGGGACAGTCTATGGATTAGGCTTCATCGGCGCAGTCGTGTTTTATATTCAGCATGCGACGACATTCACGGCCGGAGTGGTGGGTGTCCTCAAGGCTATAGTTTGGCCGGCAATGCTAGTCTATAAACTTCTCGGTTAATTTTTTTGACTTTTGACTTAGGTATTAAATCGTGTAAAATGGAGAAACTATGGTTAAAGTTATATTACTAAAAAATATCAAGGGTTACGGACAGATAGGGGATATAAAAAATGCGGCTGATGGCTACGCTAAAAACTTTTTGCTTCCAAATAAGATAGCTAAGCCCGCCACTCCTGGAGCTCTCAAAGAAATAGAGATTTTAAAGAAAAAAGCCAATGTTATGCTTGAAGTAGAGAAGAAAAACGCTCAAGCTGTAGCCGAACGACTCAAAACTATTACTATAGAGATTAAGAGAAAGGCCAATGAAGGTGGTACCCTTTTTGATGGCATAGATAAGATAGATATTGTCGAAGCTCTCAAGACATCTAATCGTATTGAACTCAACGAAGATATGATTGAGATGGATGAAAAAATAAAGAAAATTGGCGAGCATGAAATCAAAATAAATCTAATGCCTGACGTAACCTCGACCTTAAAAATATTAATTATCGCCGAGTAGTGTCACTTAAAAATGCTGAGATTAAAAAAAACCGACTAAATGTCGGTTTTGTGTTTTGGTCTCATATTTAACTTAAAATAGAACCATCCCAAAACAAGAGCTAAGAATATAAAGAACGTGGCCGCCACAAATGGCATGTCCCGAAAGGCTATGATACCCATGAACGAATAGCCCAAGAGGAACGTAAAATTAAAGATAGAAAGAAATATATATTGAAAACAAAATGCCTTAGCCTCGTTCAATTGTAAAGAAAGGGGAGCTATGTTCTCGCCACTTTTAATCGAGGCTATTTTTTTTGCTTCAATGATTAGTCTCTTATTTTTAGAAAAGATGGGTGAAACTAGAGCAAATAGAAAAATGCATGCTCCTATGCCAATTTCTCCGATAATCAGTTCTAATTTCGATCGATGGTCAACGAAAAGAAAGAGCCAATCAATCATGAGTACGCCTCCACAAAGAAACTAAAAGACCTGGGATAATGCTAGCATTATCCCAGGTCTTGTCAAGATATTATATTTAGGTTCTAGATGACGCTGACTACTTTGGCTGTTCTGCGAG
>Ga0076080_136_pt1 | contig 7806 bp, 7 predicted proteins | sample RifGroC1_FD_68189 | JGI IMG/M metagenome (GOLD analysis project Ga0076080, IMG submission 68189) | Parcubacteria bacterium GW2011_GWC1_39_29 | reverse complement strand
GCCAAGAAGTTATTAGGGTTAAATTCAAAAACGATAGGATAGATAAAATATTTTTAGCTCACGTTGCCGATCCCGAAGACATGGAGCTTACTGACCTTAAATACGAACACATTATTCAAACCAATATATTTCCAGCAAAATATTGGATTACATCCGATGATAAGGTCGGTCTAGCGATTGAGAACATTAAGAGCGAACTTCAACAGACAATTAAGAGACTAAAGAAAGATAAAAAACTTGAAGAAGCTTTCCGCCTCCAGGCCAAAACAGATCAAGACATAGAGATGATGCGCCAGACTGGATATTGCCATGGCATTGAAAACTATTCTCGTCATCTAGACTTTCGCAAAGCTGGCGCTCCACCATATTCACTCCTGGATTTTTTCAAATCAAAAGGAGAATTTCTAACCATTATTGATGAGTCCCATAAACGTATTCAAAAATCCATTTATGTTTCAGCTACTCCAGGCAAACATGAAATTGAAAAAGCCGGACCGGACAATGTTGCTGAACAGCTGGTTAGACCGACGGGCTTGCTCGATCCGACCATAGAAATCCATCCAACGAAAAATCAAATTGCCCATCTATTAGAAAACATCAAAGACCGCGTTTCCAAGAACGAACGAATTTTAGTTACCACTTTAACCAAACGTATGGCCGAAGATCTATCAGAACATTTAGCTGAACAAGGAATCAAAGTAAATTATCTCCACTCCGAAATTAAAACATTAGATAGAATCAAAATATTAAAAGACCTACGCCTCGGCCATCATGATGTTATTGTCGGCGTAAACCTATTGAGAGAAGGCTTGGACCTGCCGGAAGTTTCCCTGATTGCAATTCTTGATGCCGATAAAGAAGGCTTCTTGAGAAATTACACAACCTTAATTCAAACCATGGGTCGTGCCGCCAGAAACGTAAATGGTCACGTAATCATGTACGCCGACAAAATCACTAAATCTATTGATAATGCCGTCAAAGAAGTTTTAAGACGAAGAAAAACTCAAGAGATATATAACACAGAAAATTCCATAATACCGACAACGATTATTAAAGAAATCGGCAGTTTTGATTTACCTATTTCTCGTAATGCCGCCAACAATCTTGGCAACGACAATCATGATAATGGCCAGGATATTATTAATAACAGAATCAGCAAAAAAAGCCCTTCGCCAAACAAAGAAACGAAGAGCCAAAAATCTACAAAGACAAAACGACTACAAGATAGCCGTTAAGAAGCTTGCCAAGTTATCAAAGACTGACAAGAAAACCGAGATCAGTAAAGCTCTAGCTATTGCTTATAAAACTTTGGATAAAGCCGCCAAGGTTGGCGTCATCAAAAAAAATAAAGCTGCCCGTCTGAAATCAAAAGCAGCCAAGTTGGTAAAATAACTTCGATTAGTTAGTTGAGCCCAGTCATTTTGGATGGCACGCAAGTCCGTTCAAAATGACTGGGCTTTGTTGTTTAAGTATATTAAAAAACCAAGAATAAGATTTTTGAGAGTACGACATAGATTCTTGCTAGAATCTTGCCTCTTACTCGCGCCGTCGCGCTCCGTAAGCCCCTCAAAATCTTATTCTTGGTTTTGGTATCTAACTCTAAAAACTAGTCATTGGCAATATTAATCGTTATGCCTATACCGGAAAGTAAGACAATCATCGCCGTACCGCCATAACTTATAAACGGTAGCGGTATTCCCGTTAATGGTGCTATACCGGCATTTGCCGCGATATTTAAAAATGCCTGAGAACATATCCAAATACCCATGCCCATAACAAATAATGATCCGAATTTATCACGTGTATTTCTGGCAATCTTTACAAAAATAAAACATAGCCAGGCGAACATCAAAATAACTAACCCGCCACCGACCAAACCTAGCTCCTCAACTACGACAGAAAAGATAGAATCACTAACCACTTCCGGCAAGAAGCCAAGTTTCTGACTGCTATTGCCAAAACCATTTCCGAATAATCCCCCTGAACCGATTGAGATTAAAGATTGATTTACTTGATATGATATCCCTCGCGGATCGATAGAAGGGTCAAAGAAAGTTCTAATACGATCAAGTCGATACGGTTCAAAATATATCATTGCAGCCATTAGAACTAAGATTATCGCTCCGGCAATACCAATATGTTTCAATGATCCACCTGCGGCAAAATAGAGACCCACGGATATCAAAGTTACCACAATCAATGTGCCAAGATCGGGCTGAAGAATTAATAACACGCCTACGAATGCTAAGACGATAAAAAACGGCGCCATGCCATAAGACCAATTTTTCAAGCGCTCATCTCTACTACTGAACCAGGTCGCCAGATAAACTATCATGGCCAGCTTGAGACATTCACTAGGCTGAAAGCTATAGCCAAATATATGAATCCATCGAGTAGCACCCTTAAGATCCTGACCAAGAGACGGAATAAAAACCAAAGCGACCAAGATTAAGCCAGCAAACAATATTGGCATAGCCAGTTTTTTCCACCAGCGATGATCAATCTTTGCAAAGGCGAACATAAGCACAAGGCCCGGCAAAACGCTATAAAATAACTGATGATAGAAATAGAAATAAGGCGAATTAAATTTCTTCTGCGCATCCACAATACCAGCCGAGGAAAGCATAATTAAACCGAAAACAACTAGAATTAAAATTGTCCAAAATAATGTCTTGGCCATTGCCCTAATTTTAATACAAATCTTCTTAAATCACCAAAAACACGAAAAATCACCCCCTGGAAGAGATGGTTTCTAGGATAGCTACTTAAAGAGTGGCGGAATCTTGGAATCAATGAGAAAAACGATCAGGCCAAGTATGGCACCTATAGCTGAGATCATCCAGAAGCGCATTGTAATTTGAGTTTCGGGCCAACCCATGGCTTCAAATGTATGATGAATCGGCGTGGACAAAAATACTTTCTTCTTTCTCACTTTTTTTGAAATTATCTGAATTATTACCGAAGCAGATTCAAGCATCGGGATAATTGCTATCAGCGGCAATAGTAGGGCTGTATTGGTTAAAAGTGCAACAACACCAACTGTAAATCCAAGAGCCATAACGCCAGTATCGCCCATAAAAAATCTGGCTGGATAAATATTAAACCACAAAAAGCCAACTAGGGCTCCCATTATCGCAACCAGTAAAACGGCTAAATCAATTCTACCTTGATCAAAAGCAATTACGGCGTAGGCACCAAAAATCGTAAGAAAGACTCCTCCGGATAAGCCGTCTAGGCCATCGGTCTCATTCATTGAGAATGATGTTGCGACCATGATAAATATGAAATACAGAAAATACCACCAACCGACTACAAAATCGCCAAGAAAAGGAATATTAATGGTCTGGCGATCAAGCTTAAAATAGAACCACCAGGCACCGATAATCGCAAGTGCTATGTATAGTATCAGACGCCTAGACATAGAAAATCCGCCACGCTTAAATATCCCCAGAACATCATCAAACATACCGACCAGCCCAGCTAATATTAAAAATCCCACCGGTAGTAATGTCTGCGGTCGGGATAGAAAATTAACTCTTGACCAGAAACCATCCGACCAAATATGCATCAAGAAGAAAATAAAAGCCAAAAATACAACCGTTAACCAGACTGGCAGACCACCCATGGTAGGAGTGCCCTCTTTTCTTTTATGAAGTTCATTAAAGATCGGTGCATCTTTTCTGTCAATCTGTTTGCCTGGACGAAAATATTTATGCAATATCTTGGTCCAAAAATACGTTACAAACAGATTAATAAAAAAAGCCAGAACTCCGACTACAAAGATTCTGACAAGATTAAAGATATTAAATGCTTCTATGGGTGAGTTTGTCATGATAAATATTACCACCAGCGATAGGCTGTTTTTGCCCAATTAATCAATTTTTCTGAATCGCCAAAGCGATCATTTGAGCCTAGCACAACACTGACTATACTATCATTTTGGCCAGGAATTTCCACTACCAAAATCAAACAGCCTAAAGCAGAATCTGTATAACCAGTCTTCCCGCCGATTATATTAGGAATGACGCCTAGCAAAAGATTAGTATTTTTCGTAAAATGTTTAATCTTTTCGTCCATCGATTCTACGACCAAATTTTTCTGAGACAAGGTTTCCCAAATTAAAGGATAAGCTAGCGCAAATTTTGTTAACTGAGACAAATCTTCGACGGTTGAATGAGCACTATCATCAAGCCCGGCCGGGTCTAAAAAATTGCTATTATGCATTTTTAATTCGATGGCTTTTTTATTCATTTCATGAATAAAATCTATATTTTTAGTAACCCCGAATTCAGCCAGGGCGTAGGCTGCGTCATTAGACGATTCAATGAGCATCATTTTTAATAAATTCCCAACGCTTATTTGCTCTCCTTCATATAGATCTTGCCTCTCGTCGTCAACCTTGATCGCTGTATTCCCCACCGATACAATGTCGCGTAAATTATAATGCTCTAGAACAATCACTGCGGTCATAATTTTAGTCAAAGATGCAATCGGTAATTTTAAACTTGAATCTTTCTCATAGAGCGACCGGCCAGAACGTAAATCATAAACTAATGCCGACTTAGCATTTATGGTCGGAATTGCTGTATCAGAATTTAAAATAGGTAAATAATTTGGCTCTGAGAGGGGTAGTATATAGGCTGACTGAGCTTCTGACCATGATCTAGGTTGACTGCCAGTCTTTTTGGAATATTCGAAACCAAAAAAGAAATTAATGCCAATTAATATTAATATCAGAAATCCGAATAACAATAACTTAGAACCATTTTGTGGTTCTGTATCTTCCATGATGTTTATTTTTCTACCCCGTTAGAAATTTTCTCCTCGCTCTGAATATTTTCTACATTTTTAGATGCAGTATTTCTAACGGGGTCTATTTTAAGCTTTAATTCTTTTAACTGCTTTGGGCTGACTTCAGACGGCGAAGCCATTAACAAATCTCGAGCATCCCCTGTCTTTGGAAAAGCCATTACTTCGCGAATATTTGGTTCTTGATGTAAAAGTGTTAACAATCTGTCTAGGCCCCAGGCAATACCGCCATGAGGAGGCGTGCCAAATCGAAAAGCCTCAAGCATATGACCAAAATTAGCTTCAATTCTTTCTTTTTCGAAACCCATTACTTCGAATACTTTTTCAAGAGCCTCGGCTTTATGATTCCTGATACTACCGCCACCGATTTCCCAACCATTTAGAACGATATCGTACTGAGTCGTGATAATATCACCAATATTTTCTTTAGCCATCAGATCTTTCATGAACTCTGGCTTGGGCGCCGAGAAAGGATTATGAGTGAAGGTCCAACCGTCATTATCGGTTTTCTCGAAAAATGGAAAATCAATTACCCAGCAAAATGCCAAAGTATTCGGATCATTTTTGTCTTTTCTTATGTCGGGCCTGTCTGTACCATATTTATCTATAGCTTCTTGGTAAGTAATTTTTGGGAATGGTATCTCTTGGATTTTCTTCTCGGGATATAACTTTTCTATAAGATCAATTAATAATTTCTCATTGACAGCCATTACGTCTTCACGCTCGACAAAACTCATTTCCAGATCCAATTGAGTAAACTCAGGCTGACGGTCACCGCGCGTATCTTCATCGCGAAAACATCGGGCAATTTGAAAATATTTCTCTACACCCGAAGCCATAAGCAATTGTTTGTATTGCTGCGGCGACTGAGGTAATGCAAAAAACTTACCAGGATACAGTCTTGACGGCACAACATAGTCACGAGCACCTTCCGGAGTAGATTTAGTTAATATCGGTGTCTCAATTTCTAAGAATCCTTCTTTATCTAGCCAATTCCTAATATGCAAGATTAATTGATGGCGCTTAGTTAAATTTGTAGCCATCCTCGGTCTGCGTAAATCAAGATAGCGATATTTCATCCTAGAGTCTTCGCCAATTTCAAGACCATTCGTATCCAATGCAAACGGTGGGGTTAAAGATTCATTCAAAACTTCCAGCTCGGAAGGCTCAAATTCTACCTTACCTGTTTCGATTTCAGCATTAATCATCTTCTCGGGTCGAGGATTTATTTTGCCCTTTATTCTCACGGCCCACTCTGAACGTAAAGTTTTAGCTAATTCATATATCTCTTTATTGGAGGGCACAAAAACAACTTGAATGGTTCCTGAGCGATCTCTTAAGTCAATGAAAATAAGCTTGCCATGGTCGCGACGAACATGAACCCAGCCAAAAAGCTCAGCTTCCTTGCCGACCAGATCTTTGGTTTCATTTATGAATATGGATTTCATTTAGAAGATTAAATATTATGAGCTTATATTAACATAAAAAATGGCTCGAACAAGGGGAAAAGTAATCAAAAAGCCCATGGCGGGCTTTTTTAGTCGGCGATAAGATTATCTTGTCGAAGGGAGTCAATTATTTTCAACGTAACATCCGAAACTTTTTTATCTGCAAAATCTTTTGTCCAGGCAATGGCAGTTATTTCACCGCTCGGATGTGGGTCAATATCTATATCTCCAAAATAGCAGCTCACTTCAATAAGGTCTCCATTATGAGGCGAGATTCCCTTGAAGCATTTATAAAATCGTATATTCGAAAGTATTGCACCAGATAATTCCTCAGAAACTTCTCTACAAAGACATTCAATGTCTGTTTCACTAAGTTCAGGTTTTCCACCTGGAACCGTCCACATTATGTAAGCAGGCTCCCAGAAATGGGAGTTTTGCGTTATGGAGCTTAATTGCTTTGGTTTTCCAAAAACTATTACTATAGCCAAGATGACGTGAATGGAAAACTTCAGCCGAATTCCAGGCGGCAAGGTTGACACGATTCCAACTAGCGTGTTATAATATGAATATCCTAGGAGGTACGCATGAAAGGTGTGATCTTGGATCTTGGGTCCGATGGAACGTTCCGCCAGTTTCCCTCTTCCGGGGATATTAACGGAATGTACGGACCGATGGAAAAGAGGGCCGCCCAGAAACTGATGAGGGACAGAGGTGGCGTCCCAGTCCCAGACCCAGACAAGCCAAACGAGTGGACCGTGGGAGAACGCGACGGCCTGGGCCGCATCGTTTGTAGCGTCCGCTTCGTCTTCGTTCCCTTGTCCAGTCCCAATGATCTGAAGGAGAAGATCCGGCGCATGAGGAGCCATTAGTCCGTCCGCAAAGAGTCCGCGTCGATCACGACGCCGCTCGATGCGGGCTCTTTAATTATAATGAGCGAAATATTGTAAATTAAAGTTTTCCATCTTTCCAGATCATCTCCAGGTTAGACGATCATCATCGCAAACAATAAGTAGCAAGCCATCCCGTATACAGATTAAAGAAATAGCTTTTCGCAAATCATTACCTCTGATAAGATCAGTACGGAAATCGGGAAAACCACTTCGCAACGACACGTCTTGCAGATTGTATTTGTTCGAGATAAGTCGGCAACTATTTGCGGATTACGAGCAATCATCTGCTGAAGCGTAGCCGCATTCATAAGATTCTCGCCCGCGATAACTTCTCCGTTTTTATTATCCCAGCTCATCCCACAATGACTGCAAACAACTACATCTTTCAACATCGACATTATCTTTCTTCAACAATGAACTTGCTACAATCTACACTTAACAATTAAATCGGTCAACTATAAATAGTCTTTTTGATTATTCCGTGCACGCCATCGGCTTTCCTGTATAATTTCTCGCGTTCACCGACAATACAGACTCTGACTGCGATATAGTCATCCAAGTCACATTTTAGTGATTCGAAATAATCTTTGTGTGTTTTCTTTAACGAAAAGACTTCGCCATTATCATGATACAAAATATCCTCCGGAATAAAACGCCAA
>Ga0076080_143_pt1 | contig 8025 bp, 9 predicted proteins | sample RifGroC1_FD_68189 | JGI IMG/M metagenome (GOLD analysis project Ga0076080, IMG submission 68189) | Parcubacteria bacterium GW2011_GWC1_39_29 | reverse complement strand
GTTTTGAGATATACTTTAGTCTGAATATTTTGGAGAGGTCGCATAGTGGTCTAGTGCGCCGCCCTGGAAAGGCGGTTTACCCGAAAGGGTATCGAGGGTTCAAATCCCTCCCTCTCCGCATATTGTTTTCTTCTGCCTTAATGGCAGAAGAAAACAATCTATCGTTGAAAAGAAGGGATTTGAACACCACAGCAATTTTTCTAGCAAGAAAAATTGCGAGGGGGTGGTTAGACAAACTTTTGCGACGGCAAAAGTTTAGTCGAAACCAAATCCCTCCCTCTCCGCATATTGTTTTCTTTAGTATAGAAAGCATTTTGTTATAATATTGACAGTCCATTTTAGTTTTATGGTTTTCGAACACGCATTAAAAAGTAAGAAGATGTTATTATTTGTTTTTGTGACCCTTCTAATTTTAGGTGTTTTTCTCTCTTTATATTCTTCAGTCATCTTCCAAGAAGGTAATCCTTGGCCACAAGTTAAGGGAATAGTCCAATTAAATTTTAGCAACACAGACATGGTTAAATTATCCGGCTCAGATAATAAATATATAACCAAAAGCGATAATCCAGAGATAATCAAATCTTTTATGAAAGAAAAAGGTTATGATTTCACCGAGCAAATGGGGGCTGGACATCTTTTTAAATCACCAAGTGGGGAGAGCGCTGTTGCTGTTCACAGATATTACAGCCATTATTATTCTCTTTGGAATATTACCGAACATAAAGAAAATAGTATCGTCGAAGGATTAAGAGATTGTTTACCCAAAAGCGATATGGCTAGTCATGAAAAATGCAATGAATTATTAAAACAAATAACCGATTATAATTCTTGTGTTGGCGCCGGTTTTTCTATTATGAAATCCAATCCACCACAATGTGCTACGCCCGATGGTCGGACATTTGTCCGGGCCAATTAATATGCTATTAATCTCTTGGATCATCGGTATAGCCAGCTTCACTTTGTTGGGTAGCTGGTATGCTCGAAAATACAATAAGCCGGATTTGCTGATCGGTCTTTATGTTACTTTTGTTTTGGTGGCACAAATTTTGGCGGCTAAAATATCGGTATTTGATTTGGGGTTTAAGACATTCTACGGGCCTAGCGGTGTGTTAGTGTTTTCCATCACATATTTACTGACCGATATTGTAAATGAAAAGTTTGGCCGAAAGGAAACGCAGAAGATTTGGACAATGCAGACGGCCTGGGAAAATATATTTAATCTGGTGCCAAGAATTACCCTTGCCAGCTGGATCGCCTTCTTGATATCAGAAAATTTTGATGCCTTTGTCTATTCGTGGTTCAAGAAGCTGACCCATGCTAAACATCTCTGGATGCGAAATGTTTTTAGCTCGATCCCGTCTTTACTATTAGACAGTCTAATTTTTATTCCCATTGCCTTCTTGGGGATTGTGCCCTTAATACCCCTAATAGTGGGCCAAACCGCGATTAAATGGCTGGTTGGCTTAATTAATATTCCGTTTATGTATTTAAATAAATATATTTTAAAAGAAAATGAATAAGAAAAATATTATCTTGGTGATGGTCATAGTTGTGGTTGGAATTGCTGGTTTCTATATCTACAGAATAAAAGAACAGCCGGTGACCAATGTTGTGACCTACTATTGTGAAGAGGGAACTATTGCAGCTAATTATGGTAAAAATGAGGTCAGTCTATCTTTAAAAGATGGGCGGAAGTTCACGTTGCCTCAGGCAATTTCTGGATCGGGTATTCGTTATGAGCTGGGAGTGACAACTTTTTCAAGTAAGGGCGACAATGCGTTCTTAACTGAGAATAATGTAAATACCTATAACAATTGTGTCAGTGGCACCCAAACGTCAGCTAATAGTATCAATACCTATACTGATACCTCAAAAACTTTTTCTTTTAACTATCCCGACCAGTTTGTACTCTCGGGCGGTGAAATGGGCTATTCACAAAACTGGCGATCGGGGACGACTGATTTGGGTATGATATTATCAGTAGTTCATATCCCACGATCATTCATACCTAGCACCAATTTTAGTGAAGCGAAGTTTACGGTAGGAACTAGCGCTGATTCCAATGCCGTCAAAAACTGTTTGATAGCAGATGGCGGCAATGGTGTTATAACTGGCGAAGCCACCATTGGTGGCAGAAAATTTACCAAGCTTAATTTCACCGATGCTGGTGCCGGGAATTACTATGAGACCACCAGTTATCGGATGCTATACAATAATCAATGCTATGCAGTTGAATATACTATCCATTCAACAAATATTTATAACTACTCGCCAGACCAGGATATAAAAGAGTTTGATAAGGCAAAAATCACCTCAATACTAGAGGCGATCGTACAGAGTTTCAAAACTATCTAGTCGGATCTAACGATTATATAACAATTTAAGCTTCTCTAGGCCTCGATGCGCTTGAACGGCAATAGTGTTTTTTGACTGGCCAGTTATCAGGGACATTTCTTTAAGTGATAAATCCTGAACATAGCGCATGCGCATAATCTTTTGGAATTTTTCAGGGAGACGCTGGATCAAGAGGAGAGCCGCCTTTCCGTCCAAGATATCGAAGAGACTTTCGGAGCTCTTGTCGCTTGGTTCGAAACCTTTTTCGAGGAGAAGGTCTAGTGAGGTTGTTTTGTGTTTCCTGTATTCATCCACGATTAGATTGTTGAGCACATGGTAGAGAAAGGCTTTCATCATATCAATCTTGCCACCTCTAACAAGATAGCTCCATGTTTTAACGAAGGTATCTTGAACTAAATCTTCTCCAGTTGTGTGGTTGCGTACTTTAAAGAAGGCATATGAATTAAGCTTCTTGCTGTAGTCCCCGTGGGCCGTAGTCAATATTGTCTGTTGTTCTGCCTCTTGTTTTGGGGTCATCATTGTATAGTCATGCCGGACGTTGTAACGTCCCATTACACTATTATTACAATAATACTGTAATAATATGAGAATTCCCCTTATTTAATGCTAATTAGTGAGGTCGAGCGTGTCTTTATCTTATTACATTGATATTACAGGAATATCGAATCAAGTAGTAACTGTCTGGGTTGTAAGCATGGCACATTAAGAGCTTAGCGGCAAGTTGCAATGATTTGACTCCCTTGTCGGCTGTATTAATATGAACTCTCGTAATATTCCCACGACTGGACAGCAACGTCCTAAATTAGGTTATGATATAGCAGAATATTTTACTAACTGGTCTCAGAAGTCGCCGATCTCAATATTATATAATTCGTTAGTGGCGTTTGTGGCCATAGTAGTTTTAGTTGGGGGCATATTTTTCTGGGCATCAGAATTTCGTCTAATTTTTATTGGAGATGGCTATACCCAAAATAATTCCGAGATAGCCAAGTCGGGGCTAGAAACTATGAAGCGAATGGTAGGCAATCAACAAGTTTGGTCAGAGAGTATCCAGGACGAGTATAATAAAATATTCGTAAATAATTCCACAAACACACAGGCAAGCGGGTATATTTACAATGATAATTTTACTGGGTTAGGCGAATCGACTGATCAGGCATCGGCAAAACAGTAATTGAAATAATTTAATATCTCGTACGGCATTATTAACATGGAAACAACTAAAAATAGCATGGGCAAGATATCAAAACCTATTGGCACGGACTTTTTCGAACGCTTGTGGGAAGAAAGTTGGATATATATAAAAACTGTAGTAGATGTCGTACGAGAGCCAATCTTAATTCTTGATAAGGATTTGCGTGTCATGGCGGCCAACGAACCTTTTTATAGGACATTTCAGGTTGAATCGAAAGATACCGAGGGCAAAATTGTATATGAATTGGGTAATCGCCAGTGGGATATTCCAGCCCTACGTAAGCTCCTAGAGGATATTTTACCCAAAAATACATTTTTTAAGGGCTTTGAGGTTACCCATGATTTTCCTCTTATTGGAAGTAAGGTCATGATTTTAAATGCTCGTCAGATTCATTTTAAAGAGGAAACCGTCCCAGGATTATTCCCACCAATTATTCTTCTTGCCATTGAAGATGTTACTGACATGATGGCCGTTGCCGAAACACTTGCTGGTCATGTGAAACAATTTGAAGCCAAGCTTACTGAAAGAACACAGAAGTTAGAGACTCACATTGGTAAACTAGAAGCGGAGATTAATAATCTCAAGAAATTGTAATAGGCTAAAATATATAAAATAATTATAATTTTTCTGTCTTTGATGGTCCATTTATCCTAATGGCTATCAGGCAAATCTATTAAATATATAAATGGGAATAATTTTATGGATTATATTCGGTGCATTAGTCGGCTGGATAGCTTCACTTATCATGAAAACTAACGCCGAACAGGGGGCCTTACTTAATATTGTTGTTGGTATTATCGGTTCGGTGGTGGGAGGTTGGTTAATGGGTGTGATGGGAAAGAGTGGCGTAGGAGGATTTACGCTATACAGTTTTCTAGTTGCGTTACTTGGAGCATGTGCATTTATTGCTATCGTAAAGGCTTTAAGGCGCTAAAATCGTCAATAATTGCAGATAGTGATCATGCCCAAGAGCCTGAGTGTCTTGTAATAAATTGTCTGATAGATCGGCATCTATGGTGACATACATATGAAAATACTCAATAAAATTTTAGTAACTTTATCGGTCGTTGTCCTTGTATTTGGAACATCTGGCGTGGTTTCGGCTGCAATTGCGGTAAATTTAGGAACAGCCGGTAATTTTGCGGTGCTTGGAAGCTCTACAATTACCAACGTTGGCTCTACTGTTGTTAATGGAGATCTGGGTTTAAGCCCTGGAACTTCAGTTACGGGATTTCCACCAGGTGTTATTAATGGCACGCAACATTTAACTGATCCAGTAGCAGCCATAGCTCAGGCAGACTTGGTTACAGCCTTTAACGCAGCTAGTGCTCAAACGGGTGCTGCAGCAGTATCGGGTGATCTTGGGGGATTGACCTTAGTTCCAGGTGTCTATAATTCTGCATCGTCACTTGCCATTACCGGTACACTTACATTAGATGGGCAGGGCAATCCAAATGCAGTTTTCGTTTTTCAAATCGGATCTTCTTTGACCACGGCATCAACAAGTAGAATAAATCTTATTAACGGCGCCCAGGCATGTAATGTTTTTTGGCAGGTCGGTTCATCTGCTACGCTCGGTACAAATTCTAATTTTGTCGGAAGTATATTGGCTTTTACATCAATTACTGCAACTACGGGCTCCTCAATCAATGGTCGAGTACTCGCGCGTAATGGTGCGGTGACACTAGATACCAGTCCCGTTACAAGGCCGGTCTGTATTATTACAACTCCAACTCCAGCCCCTACGCCTACACCAACTTTAACACCGACACCTACCCCAACACCGACACCTACTTCTACGGTGACACCTACACCAACTCCTACACCAACTCCTACACCAACTCCTACTCCAATACCGACACTAACACCGACATTTACCCCAACCCCAACCCCATCTTTTATGCCTATACCGGGATTGCCAAATACTGGCATTGATCCTAATGGGGGAAATATTCCGTGGAATGCTGTAATGATGGCTGGTATCTTAATGATAATTTCAGTCTCACTCCTAATAGCTCGAAATAGATATTCAAGATCTATGAAATCGAAAGATTTATTTAGGAAGGGGCTATTAGCCATTTCTCTTACAGCATATCTTCTTGCTTTAGTTTTTATTTTTTATTTTATTCCAAGAAGCTTGGCTAGAGCCGATCCGGAACTGATTATAAAAAAAGCTATTGTTTACGCAAAACGGGAACAAGTTAATTATGGACTACCAATACGTCTGAGAATACCTAGTATTGATACTGACGCGATTGTTGAACATTTGGGCGTTACTCCCGACGGTATTATGGATGCACCAAGAAACATTGATAATGTAGCTTGGTTTAATCTCGGTCCTCGACCCGGAGAGATTGGCAGTGCCGTGATTGCCGGACACTATGGATTGAAAAACGGCAAGGCTTCTGTTTTTACCAATTTATACAAATTGCGGAAGGATGATAAATTATATGTTGAAGACGATAAGGGAGTGGCTACTTCTTTTATAGTACGGGAAATCAGGAAATATGACCAAAAAGCTGATGCTTCGGGTATATTTAATTCTAATGACGGACATGCGCATCTCAATCTCATTACTTGCGAAGGAGACTGGGATGAAGTTTCTAAGAGTTATTTAGAGCGACTAATCGTATTTTCCGAAAAAGAATAACCCTTTTTTATTTCTGGCAAGGTGATATTTTATAAGTAGTACCTTGAGAGGCTGGAAATGAAATACGCAATTCGACTCATTCTGGCTATTTGTTTAATTTTTGCTATTTTCCAAATAGCGTCCGGGCAGGCACTAATTGATTCATATGGCCAGTATACGAACGGAGATAAATCCATAGAGAGAATAGTTACGTTTGGGAATAGAGGCTATGTTTTCATTGAAGATGGTGCTTCTGGTCAGAGATATGAATGGTTCTTTCCCGAAGGTCCCAATGAGCAAAAAAATGGTTCTGCGCCGTGGGCGATAAATACATGGGTTGCATTTCAAATACGTGAGATTAGATTGGGCCAAGTCAACGCGTGCTTTCATTATTTTGTAATTGAGAGCGATAGAATAATTGAATTTAATTGTGACAGAAAAAGCTCCGCGAAGCCCGATAAAAAGGATCAGAAGAGTGCTCAAATTAATGACCTGTCCGTGCAAGTTAAGAAAGAATTATCGGAATTCCGCTCTCGAGCTAAGTCAGTTTGGCCAAAAGTTATATTTCCAGAGTAGCTAACATATGAGCCATATTCACGGCTCTTTTTTTGTTGTATATTTCAATTAATGCGGTATAAATTAAATGTCGGTTGAGAATAAGACTTTTGAGAGTACGAAATATCTTGCCGAAGCCTAAGACTTTTAATCACACGGCTGTATTCTCTACTGAGAATCAGCCTCTATCTCGCGCCGTCGCGCTACGATAGTCTCTTAAAAGTCTTAGGCTCAACCTCTAGCCACCGTAAGACGAAGCCCAGTCGTTTTGAATGGGCTTACGGAGCTCGACGGAGCGAGTAAGAGGCGAAATGCCAGTAGGCATTTACGTCGTACCATTCAAAACGATTGGGCGGAGTCGATTATCATGGAAGATAATATTTCTAAAATTAAAGAGCGCTTGGATGTAGTGGAAGTGCTTTCAGGTTATATTAAAGTTCAGAAAGCGGGGATGAACTATAAAGCCCGCTGCCCGTTTCATAACGAAAAAACGTCGTCATTTTATATCTCACCTGAGCGTCAAATATGGCACTGTTTTGGCTGCCAGAAAGGTGGAGACATATTCGGTTTCGTAAAAGAGATTGAGGGCGTTGAATTTCCAGACGCACTAAGAATCCTTGCCCAAAAAGCAGGTATTCAATTACAACATCACGAATTAATCTCGAATAAAGATGCGAAGTCGGTACTCTTTGAAATATCGGAATTGGCTACTAAATTTTTTGAAAAACAGTTGCGAGCATCGCGTACAGGCATGCAGGCCTTGAAGTATTTAAAAGAGAGGGGATTAGAGGAAAATATTATTGATGAATTCAGGCTTGGCTTTGCGGCCAACGATTGGGAGGCCTTGTCACGATTTCTAAAAGACCGCGGCTACAATGAGAGTGATATTGTTGGTGCTGGTTTGGCGATTAAACGGGAAGGCAAGCCGGGAGTCTATGATCGTTTTAGGTCGCGTATTATGTTTCCGATCATGGATTTGAATGGCCGAGTTGTGGGATTTACCGGTAGGGTCTTTGAAGCCGAGAAGCCATTGGTTACAAAAGGCGAACAACCGGCTAAATATATAAACACCCCCCAGACTTTGATATATGACAAAAGTATGGTATTGTATGGCTTGAGTAAGGCCAAACAGGCAATACGCCAGAACGACAAGTGTTTATTGGTCGAGGGTAATATGGATGCCCTCATGTCGTATCAGGCGGGAGTTGCTAATGTTGTAGCCTCATCCGGCACAGCGCTGACACCAAATCATTTAAAAATCCTACAGCGCTATACAAATAATTTGGATTTA
>Ga0076080_128_pt1 | contig 8094 bp, 11 predicted proteins | sample RifGroC1_FD_68189 | JGI IMG/M metagenome (GOLD analysis project Ga0076080, IMG submission 68189) | Parcubacteria bacterium GW2011_GWC1_39_29 | reverse complement strand
ATGTCGTGCATACCACAAAACTTTCGGATCTCGCGTTGCGCGCCAATAGAAAAAAGCATTGAATAGCTGGACTTTCCAGAAACCAAGAATGAGGGGGCTATGCGGATCACCCTCCATGTCAGCATGAGCATGATGACACAAGTGGACCGCTTCCCACTCTTTTCTATTAATACCGGTGGTCAACCATAAATCCAACTGGAACAGAAATTCCATAAAAGGATGAAAAACTATAGCTCGATGGGTAGTACCACGATGAAGATATATAGTAGTTGCCAGAGACGCAAACTGAGCTATGACGAATCCTGCCGAAATGCAGACAATCCAATAGATAACTACGGAAACGAGGGGACTTATGTTCATTGTTGTTTCACAGATTTCTGAAAGATCTTCTAATATCTTAACATATATTCCAACAACATGGCACCCGTAGTTATTTAAAACCTCATTCGATTCTCAAAGACACTAGAACTCTATTCGAGAACATGATACTCTATTCCCAGCTTGTTCTTTGGAGTGAAATCATGTCAGACGAGATGCCTCGAGCCATGGCCTCAAAAAAAATTGGAGATTTGCTCGTAATATGGGTGACTTCTTCACTGCGGGCATATATCGCAGAAGTTATAGGGGAATCGCCCCTAATCTTAAAAGTGAAGGAGGGTGGTCCATATTCGAGACTAAAATATGATGATTTTGTGATTCTAGAGAAAGACTCGCTAAAAATACAGGGCAACGATTCTGGCCTCAAAAGATTAGGAGTCGAAGATGGTAAATTACACGAGATTTTACCAGTAGAATAATTTTTCATAAAATTAAGCCGACTATGTCGGCCTTTTCATTTACATAGTAAAATCATCTTGAGAGTATCAGGGCAATTTTTATAGTTGAGTCCATAATTTTTGCAGAATTATTCCAGTCCGCAGCCGCTCTTTTTAGTGTCTCGAATGAATAAAACACTCCATTACCATGGGTAGTACCCGGATCATTTATGATAAATCCGGAAGTATCATAACCTCGCACAACAATCATGTGATAAAACGGGCCAGATTCTTGATAAGTTAGATTATCCAACAAGCGTGCATTGACCGGCAACAGAATTACATGATTCTTAGATAATTCCTTTTTCAAATCATCTTCGGTATAATCTTTTATTTGTCGGACTGTTATGCCAAATGTTCCTTCGGCCATACTAGATGTGGCATAGGCACCAGTATCGGCATTGTAGCCGATATTAGCCGCTTCCCAATTTCTTAGTTTACTTATATATTCTTGAGCAAGTGCTATTGTTAACTTATCCTCTCTATTTCCCTCAAAATAAGCATGGGCCATCGCAATACTTGTTTCCTCACAGTCTTCATTTCTATCCCACTTACCTGTTGGGGCCTGATCAGTGAATGGTACGGCCAGAAGAAGTGCTTCTGGCTGCATCCCGTTTGCAATTAAGAATGTGCCACTAATAATGCTAAAACCTATCAGAACAATAGTGTACTTATAATTTAAAAGAATATTTTTCATTATTTTATATCTATTTAGAGACTACGACCATAACGGACTTACTTTCATCGATTGTGTTAGTGATGTGGTCCCAATCAGCTGTCGCGTTGTTAATGGTCGAAAATAAATAAGAATAATTCTCTCCATTTCTTGTACCAGAATCATTGGTAATAATCTTTGTAGCCGTATAGCCACGAACAACTAACATATGATAAATCGGGCCGGGTTGTTTATAATTAGGATTTCCGAGTTTGCGACCGTTTACCGGAATAATAACGACTTTATTTGCCGAAAGAGCTTCTTTAATTTCTCTTTCCGTAAAATTATTTACAATGGATGCCTTGAGACCATATACCGAACGAATCATCTCTGCAGTTTCCAGGGCAGTAGTATCTAAATGATATCCAAAATGCGATTCTTCCCATTGAGTTAAAGTACTAATTTCCTTTTCTACCTCTATGGCGGGAATAACTTTCCTGGTATCTCCTGAGAAATAAGCTCCAGCCATAATAGCACTGGCTTCCTCGCAAGCCTCATTATGAAGTTGGTCCCAGTTCCCCGTTGGAGCTTGCGGAGTAAAGGGCACGGCAAGCGACAAACTTGATGCAATTCTCGATGATTTACTTGGTGAAAGACTTGGAGTCGGGGCTGTAGAAGTCGGCTTTTCAGATAAAGAAGGCGTAATATTTGGAGAATTTACAGACACACTTCTTCTTCCTTGTTCATACAATACAGCTACGCTTATCATGACAATGACAACGAGAAAAATGACAATGATGTTAGATAATTTTTTTATAGTCATATCGAATTAATTCAGTATTTATAAGTTAATCAACTTACATATCTAAGCCGTAATAAGTATTCAATTATGACAAATACTACAACTTTGCCTATAGCCAAGACAGCGCATAATGTGCCAGCCAAAGATGGATTTTCTATGTTTAATATAAGGCACCGGGAATCTTTTGAAAAGTCGAAAAGCTTCTTAGACTAGAATTATTTCGAAAAAATGATTTAATTAATATATTATGGATAGACAAACTACAATTTTTACAAATCCAAGGGCCTATGAAAGGGTAATAATTTTCACAAGTATAGCAATTCTGGCCTTGATTCTACCCACAATCATTCATTCTCAACTAATAACTGGCTCTTTCGTAAATATGTCACTTATCTTGGTAACCTTCCTAATCGGGCCCCTTGAGGCAGTGTTCTTAGGATTAATGCCTAGTGTTATCGCTCTATCTTCTGGTCTGTTGCCACTACCGTTAGCTCCAGCAATACCTTTTATTATGATAAGCAACACAATTTTAGTGGGCATTTATTATTATCTGGGTAGAAAGAATTTAATTGCCTCAATTTTTATTGCTAGTTTTATTAAATTTTTATTTTTATATGGAGTTACCGGCTCGATAATTAATACCTTGTTAGCGGATAAAATGGCTGGAATTGCGTCAACGATAACGGGCTACCTTCAATTTTTAACGGCCGTAATCGGTGGGATTCTAGCTTACTTCGTTCTGTCATTCATGAAGGATCGTAAAGCATAGAGATCACGCTAGTTCCATTAGATAATATTTTCTGGTACACTCAATCTATTATTAATTAATAAACACATATGGCCAAAAGAAATTCAGGACTAAGCAAACAAAGCAATCACAGAAAATCACACTCTCATAAAACCAAGAAACGATTAGCTATAAAGAAGCTATTTCAAGAAAATAGAAAAAACAAAGGTAAGAGATAGAGATAGATATTGATCTTAATATCAATAATGTCGCACTAGGTGCGACATTATTGATTGTACCTATTTTATAATTTCTTATTAGCTTGATTCATTCGAGGATAGTATTACTATATAGTCAGCACTTTTACTGAGAGGGCGTATGGGCCTAGCCTTCATGTTTAGCACCTTCGCCATTGTCCTAGCCGCCGTTTTTACTATCACGTATTTACTCATGAGATTGGCCTGTTTTATTGAAAACAGATATAGACAAACAAAAAACAAGACCGATCTGTACTGGATTGAGAATATTGCTTTTCGCATCCTTCTTATCTTTATGTGTGAATCCTGTAAAGAAAGCTGTGAATATCACCACAAGCTTGTTGCCAGAGCATTCGTAATTGCCCTCTTCGTTGCTTCAGTCGCCCTACCTACTGCTTATCTTATTTCTCGTTTTTTGAGTCACTAACCATCCATTCGGATGGTTTTTATTTCATGATATAGGCCACATAGCTTAACATGGCTTATCGCATAAATCTCTGATAGGATATAAATATGAGACTACACAAGTTACTTATATATATTACAAATAATGAAGACAGATCTCGCCACGAAGAAGCTTTCGATATAATTTTTTTTGTGATTAACACTCTGGCATTAGGCTTCGGAGTTGCAATGTTTATTATTCACGATGAGCCCCAATGGATACCAGTGCTCGTCATTGAATACACCTGGGCACTAGACAATATGCGTCACAATCGTCCATAAGTGAGACTAAAAAGAAAACTTTTCGTAGTGAATATTTTTATCGGAAAAACCGATATTTTTTAGCGATTTGTTTACCGCCTCCATCATAGCTGACGGGCCACATAGAAAAACTTCTCTCGTATCGAAATCGGGTACAAATTTTTTGATCTTTTCTTCGTCAACATAACCAGTATCAAAGCCTGTGGTGGGTGTACTTAGGATATAGTGAATTTTAAAATTGGCATATTGATTAGAAAGATTATCAATTTCATTTTTGAATACCATATCTTGGTTGCTTCTTATTGCATACAGCAAAGAGATATCTACGCCCCTATTGACCAAAGATTTCGACATTGATAGTAATGGCGTAATACCTATGCCACCAGCGATAAATAAAAACTTATTGCGCCTCGCTATTGAATTGACAAACAGGCCCAATGGACCATCTATTATCACATGGGTACCTGGCCTTACTCCAGAGATTAATGAAGTAAAATCACCTGAATTCTTTATTGTAAATCTTAAATATTTACCGTTATAGCCATCGGAAAAAGAAAAAGGATGAGAATACCATATTCCCTTAGATAAAATATTTATATTAGCATACTGGCCAGATTTGAATTTAAAATCATCAATCTTCTTACCCGTAATATATATCGACCAGACATTGTGGGATTCTTGAACAACATTATAGATAACGAACCTGTGCCTTATAAACAGAACTAGGGGACGCAAAAAACGATAAACTAAAATCATTCCAAAAATTACGAAATTCAAAATATACCAATAATAAAGATAAGCACCACCGCGCAAATCCCCTGTCTCGAATTGATGATTTAATGCTAAAACAATTGCCAAATATGTCAGCAGATGAATAAAATACCAAGTTTCATAGCGTAATCTTCTTCTAATAATTATGACTGAGAGAAATACAACGTAAACCAGGATTACCAATCCGATAAAAGCAATTAATACGTCTTCTTTATTCGCTAGATAATCGGCAAATTGTGTAAAATAGGAGACACCATTGGCGATAGAATTACCGATAACTAACAATATTGGATGCGATAAAAGTAGGATTAATATACTATATCCAGTCCAGCGGTGAATCTGATTCAATTTATCAAATCCAAATAAATGTTCGAGCCAACGCATTCGACCGATTAACACTAACTGTATCAATAAAAAATACTCACCCAACAAACCCGCGATCCTTCCGAGCGCAATATAGATGCCACCTCCGACAAAAGGATTGCTTATGTAGTAACTAGATCCGTTTGACCAAATAATAAAGATAATTGCGATGTTAACTATAAAAAGTGATGCAATAAAAAATTTTTTAATCTTAATGGATGGCATATGAAAATCATTTTCTACATTATTGGCCATAATTTATAGTCTATTTTTTGAGCGGACCAATATAAAAAGAGTCTAATATACTAAATGCCTTATTGCTATGCTTACGGCCTCCGTTGGCATTAGTAGTGAAATAATCATAGATATTGGTACCGCACTTCGAAATAATAACATCCCCGCCCGGGTGTTTCCCTGGATCCTTTACGTAATTAGTCACGTCATAAACCTTATCAATTGGACTTAAATAAATCCAACAATCATTACGCGTATTGTGCGTAGCAATTTGGGCAGACGTACAGGCGCCACCATTACCACATAATGTTAATATCGGTGTCTTCGAAGATTTTGGAGTACTTATTGGAGTTGAAGTTAGTATCGGCGAATAATCAACGGCCACATTTGAATCTTTATATTGAGCTGCAATAAAAATTCCCATCACAATCAAAACTATTGATACGGCAGTAGTCATATATAATGTTTTCATGGATATATTGTACTAGCCTATTATAAAGTTATCAAATTATTATTGACGGCACTATTTCAACGTGTTAGTTTATTATTAGTACTTTTTAGGTAACATCTATGAACCTGCCAAGCGTTGAACGACGAGAGACCCACACATATGGCCTTGGTGTATTTGCGCTTAAAGATATTCTCGCTGGCACTTTAATCGCTGAATTTGACGGTGATTTTGCTTCAGCTGAAAAGGCATCCCTATTACCTACCAGTGATACGGGCTTTGATGGCAGACATGCCATACAGTGTGGCCCGAATCTCTGGCGAGACGGAAAAATTGATGGTATCGCTAGATATCTAGCCCATTCGTGCAATCCTAATTGTGGTATCGTAGGATATTTCAAGATAGTGACCATGAGAAATATCAAAGCCGGCGAAGAGCTCACATGGGATTACGCCATGACCGAAGCAAGCGATGCTCGCATTGAATGTCTCTGCGGTGCACCAAATTGCCGAAGTATTATTGGATCATTTTTATATCTAGAGAATGATCAGCTGCTTGATTTTGTCATTAGGTGTCGAGGATACATTTCTCATTGGTTGTTAAATAAATATCCTCTACTGGAGCCCTGGATGAATAATTTGAGCCATCGCGTCGGATGTGAGAATTGGCGCTATCAATAAGGTAATATTAGCCGCATAAAAGCGGCTTTTTAATAATAAAAAAGCGCCAGTATGGCGCCTATTAAAATTCTAAAAGAGTTTACCGACTAAGCATCCCTGTCATCCAACCGGCCAAAAATATTAATGACAGAATAAATGCTAGCCAGACCATCCTGAAATCTTCATTGCACCCGAGCCCACATTTCTGACATAAGATACCGCATAGCCAACTTTCTGCCCTACAAAGCATCATCATTGTTCGACATAGAACCTTCTGTATAAAGAAAACTACAACGGCAAAGACAATAGCACCCATAACCATAGCGATGCCGGCAAAAGGTAAAAACATAATATAACATGCGGATATAACAGCTATGATAACCAACATCCTGATTGTTTTTACTGGCCAATAGGTACTATCCGAATTGCCAGGTAGTATCCCATAATCTTCTGTTATATTTACAAAATCTAGTTTTTTAGAATAAAAATAGTATCCTCGTGGAGCCTTATCTCCGCCATGGAATCTTTTCATGATGGCCTCTGTGAAAGTACTGATTACAATATATCTCTTGGCAATAAATAAGTAAACACGCTGGCCATTGATTGGCTATTTGAAATGGCTTTCAATATGGCTGGGCGGAGTGTTATTCGTATCCTTTTAATTTTCCTAGCTTGTGATGCTGACGAATTTTTTCTAGGGCCTTTGCCTCAATTTGTCTAATACGCTCACGAGTAACAGCAAATACCTTACCCACCTCGTCAGCAATTATTTCATTAATATAAGATTTTAAAATCTTTCGCGCTGCCGACATTGATGGCGAAATTGTATCCTCGTCAGGAATAAAACTTTCCAAGCTTGAATCCTGATCATCGTCATCGCCTACCGGCGCTTCAAGCGAAATGGTTTCCTGAGAGATTTTCATGATGTGTCTGATCTTATCAACCTCCACGCCCATCTCTGACGCTACCTCTTCTGGCATCGGTTCGCGACCAAGATCCTGTACTAATCGACGCACTACTTGCTGATATTTATTTATCGTCTCCACCATATGCACTGGAATACGGATAGTCCTGCCCTGATCAGCCAAAGCACGCGTGATGGCCTGTCTAATCCACCAGGTAGCATAAGTTGAGAACTTATACCCCTTCGTATAATCAAACTTCTCTACAGCCTTAAATAGGCCTATATTGCCCTCCTGGATGAGATCTAACAGAGTCAAATTAGCCGATCGGCCAACGTATTTTTTAGCGATGGAAACAACTAATCTTAAGTTGGATAATGCTAAGCGTTGCCTGGCTGACTCATCATCTTTCTCAATTCTCTTAGCTAGATCTACCTCCTCATCTCCAGTCAATAGCGGATACTGACCAATCTCTTTTAAATACATCTGAACCGAATCGGCCGATGAACCCAGAGAACTGTTCATGATCTCACACGCCCTGACCATTATAATTAACGAGCTAAACAAGCACCTGAACGACGTGTACGGGGTAACCGATACGGCCCGCCTGGGGAACATCTCGGATATCTTCGCCACGGGCTCCGGCGGAGGCTCCGTCTCCAGGGACTTCCTCTATCTTTCGGCCGTGAACCTCAAGGAAGAGAAAACGCTGAAGAACGTCCCCAATTACGTGAGAAACGACGTCACCCTCAAGGC
>Ga0076080_126_pt1 | contig 10603 bp, 8 predicted proteins | sample RifGroC1_FD_68189 | JGI IMG/M metagenome (GOLD analysis project Ga0076080, IMG submission 68189) | Parcubacteria bacterium GW2011_GWC1_39_29 | reverse complement strand
GCAATGACCGGTATATTAGCTTCCAGTTTAGTTATTTCAAACTTTATTCTTTTAATATCATCTGCTGAGCCAACATAAGACATAGCGATATAATCAACTTCTTGCTCAACGCCAAAAGTCAGATCTTTCAGATCTTTCTCGGTCAAGATATCTTTTGCGCTATCGAAGCGATGGCCACTTGTTTCTTGTTCTCTTGGTCCCGATAAGTCTTGTATAATCGGTATATGTTTACCGGATTCAGATGCAACTTGCCTAAGATTACTTATGTAAGTAGCATGTTCTTCGTAAGTACCCCATGAGAAATTTAATCTCATCACATCCATCTGATGTGCGATTAATTGGCGTAGAAGTTCTACTGTACCCGACGCCGGACCGATAGTCGCTATAATTTGTGCTCTTGATGGCATAACTAATATATCTCAGATAGGAATGAATGTTTTACTCACACGGCTGTATTTTCTACTGAGAATCAGCCTCTATCTCGCGCCGTCGCGCTACGATAGTCTCTTAAAACATTCATTCCTATCTGGTAAATTTAATTTGTTAAGGCAGCGGTAAGACTTTTGAGAGGCTTTCGCAGGACGACTGGTCCGAGAACGAGGAAATCTTTAGTAAAAAATATTCCGTACTCTCAAAAGTCTTACCGCTGCCAATAGAACTATCTCAATTTTGAGATGTGGGCTAGGCGGTTATATTTAACGACTCTTTCTCCGCGATTGGGTGCACCTGATTTTAATCCAAAACACCCAAAAGCATAGGCTAAATCTGCAATAAAATCATCTTCTGTTTCTCCACTACGATGACTGATAATACACTCTATATCATTTTCTCTGGCCATCTTCATGGTATTGAGTGTTTCTGTAAGCGTGCCGACCTGATTTGGCTTGATAATAATAGCATTAATACTTTTATTGTTAATGGCCATAGCTAATCTCTCAACATTAGTGACAGTTAGGTCGTCACCAACGATAAATTTATCGGGATATTCGGCGTGAATTCTAGCGAAATTTGAGAAATCTTCTTCATTAAAAGGATCTTCTACTGACATAATATCAAATTCGGCAAACATTTGTTTATATATGCCATATAATTGATCGGATGTAATATTGCCACCAATCATATAGTTGCTACCATCAAAAAAAGAGGAAGCGGCAACATCCATGGCTAGACGAACTTTATGAGTATAACCTAGCTGGGTAATAGTCTCTGATAAAAGTTTTAATGGAATGAAAACATCATCGGTCTCAACGGTTGTGCCGATATCAACGGTCGCGCCTCCTTCATCTCCAACGTTCGAGAACGAAGGAGACATTTCCTTGTCAATTCTTTCTCTTAAGGATTTAAATATTTTAGTACCCATATCAAGTGATTCTTCGACGGAATTGACTTGGGGGACTATATGATATTCCTGAAAAGGTAGTTTCGAATGGGCATGCTTGCCACCATTAATTAAGTTCATAAAAAGATACGGCACTGGTCTTGAAGATTTAATTTGGGTGAGACTTCTAAGGTATTCGAATAGGTCTTGACCTAGAGAATGGGCCGCCGCTTTAGCGGCGGCCACGCTTACGCCAATAATAGCATTCCCGCTCAATTTTGATTTGTTAGCTGTACCATCCAGCTCAATCATTATTTTATCAATCTCGTCTTGTTCGGTGGCCTCAATACCTATTAATTGCGGCGCGATCAGGTTTTGAATATTTTGAATGACTTGATTAATATCCTTGTTTTCGTTAGCTTCAAATGCTCCGGTGCTAGCACCAGAAGGTACTGCAAAAGAACCAGCCCCACCACTTGTATCAACCGTAACTCGTACCGTTGCATTACCTCGTGAGTCTAATATTTTTTCTCCCGCAATTTTCGTTATTTTAGTATTCATCCTGTTATTTCTTTAAATAGATAATTAAGTCGGAGACATTCGCGCCAGTCGGTCCGGTATATATTGTGCCTTTTAATTTTTCAAATAAATCATAGGTATCATAGCGTTGGATATGATCATTCAAATCGATACCTAGGTTTTGAGCGTTTGTTAATGTAGTATCATCGGCGATTGCTCCAGCCGATTCACCATTATCAATACCATCAGAAGCTAAGCTGATTAATACACTATTTTTGATCTTATTAATGGCCTTAGAAACAAGATACGAATTTCTCCCGCCGCTACCTCCAGGTTTTTCAATTTTTAACCTTATTTCACCTCCGGCCAATATAATAGATCTCGGACTGCTCGCGGCTTCTAATTTAGATATAGTTTCATCGGCCGATTCATAATTCTCGGCATCAAGAATTTTAGATGTATAGCCAAGCATTTGGGCTTTATTGGCCATGGCTTCTAGGGCCGTATGATTAGATACTAATATAAAATTGTGAACTTTTTCGAAATATTTATTTTCTTTGGGTGTTTCAAATAACTCGATCTTACCTAGAACCTGCAAGGCAGAAGCATTTAAATTTGAAATAATTTTTTCTGCCTCGGCTTTTGTTGAGTTATCTATAAACGTTGGACCGGAAGCTACTTGTTCATAGTGTTCTCCAGGTATGTCAGAGAATATTAGGCCGATCACAGTAGCAGGAAACAAAATTTTTGCCAATCCGCCGCCTTTAACTAACGATATGTGTTTACGAACAGTATTAAGCTCCTTGATGGTTTCACCAGATTTCAAAAAAGCATCGTACAATTCTTGGCCCCTTAAACATTCAGTTTCTGGCCAACATAGTAGTGCTGAACCTCCTCCGGAGACGATAACAATAACCAAGTCTTTTTCGCTAGAAGTTTCTGCCAGCGTCACGATGTCTTTAGAGACATCAAAGTTTTCCAAGGATGGTCGCGGATGGGTTCCACGGTAAACCTTTATTGTTTCACATGTATTTGGTTCTTTATCTATAACAATTCCCATAGTAATACGATTACCAAGTATTTTCTCAAGAGCCTTGGCTGCCTTTGAAGATGCCTTGCCAAAACCGATAACTTTTATCGATTGATAATCGCTTAATTTAAAGATCTCATCATTAACGTGCAAATAATCACCGTCAATCTTGATAGAGCTATCAATGATAGATTCAGTAGAAATAGCTTCCAGTCCCGCCTCGGCTATATCGAGGGCATCTTTGCGATAGGTGTCGGTTGCTAATTGTTCGTAATTTTTTATCCTATGTTCCATCACATCTAATTCTAGACTATTAAATTTTGTTTGGAAAGTTGATTTATCGAGTTTTTATACTAAACTTTACCTATGATTCAAAGAATTTGGCGTAGCCTATTCGTTATCGGAACATTAGGCCTTTTTCTTTATATTAAACTAGGCAATCTTAGTCTTAGATTTGGCGATGGCAACGCCTATATCTATATGGCCAGGGCTATAAACGATGGATTGGTACCATACAAAGATTTTTTCTTGGCTGATCCACCGGTGTTTCCTTATTTTTTATCACTGGTCAGACTATTTGTCGGCAATCATCTGATCATCTTTCAGCTTATTCCGCTATTGTTGGAAATTGGTTCCGCCCTGCTCATATACCTATATTTGAGAAATAAAGGATTAAATTGGGCTCCTGTCGCTCCCTTGATCTATCTTTTTTCTTTTACAATCTTATCAACCTCTGACTTTTTAACGGGCCTACAGCTTGTGAATTTTTTTATTATATTGGCCATTTTTTCTTATGAGAAAAAATGGCCAGGGGTATCGGGAGTATTTTGGGCTTTGGCGGTTTTAACAAAGCTATATGCGGCTCCAGCCCTATTGGGCTTCCTTATTTATTTATACATACAACGCGATAATATTCAGTTAAAGAAAGTTATTATTGCCGGATTCATCACATCTTTTATGGTCATGGGTCCACTGATGATAATCTCTGCTACTAAGATAATCAATTTCATAATCGTACACCAGTTTAATAGGTCCAATGGCTTGAATAAAATCGATGTGGCTTTTTTCTATTTTAAAAAAGAATGGATTTTTTTGGTGCTCGCATGTGCTGGTAGTTACATAATACGAAAATCTTATCTAGTATATTCCGTTGGACTCACGATATTATTTTTCTTATTTTTTAAAGATATCTATTATCTATATTTAGGATCTCTGATGCCATATCTTGTTATCGCGATGATTTATTTGTTGGAAAAAATTTCAAGTTATACGATGCCGGCCAAACTGACCAGTAATTGGTTGAAGGGTTTAATCGTCATATACGCAATATTTTTAATCAGCAGTCTAAATGACTATGCAAAAAATTTCGCGATTCTCGGACGCTTTACAAATCTTCAAGAGATTGCACAATTTGTATCAAAATTACCCAATGACAAAAAATTATACGGCTCTCATGAAGTAGCACCCCTGGTTGCCCTAGCTTCTAATAAAGAACTATTGAACAATTACATTGATACTAATGGTCAAACCTTTGTTTCTGGGGCCAATGACAGAGATTCCATGAGTAATGCCTTAGTGAACCAGGGGGGCTATCTCATTGGCCGGATAATGCATTATCCTGACTTAGGTATCTATGATATTGGCACCGCTAGCTATTTTAATACCAATATATTCAAGGTTCATTGCTTGCGTATCAAGGATTTTCCCAGTACTGGCAATGAATCTGATAACCAAATCGTGATTTATCAATGCGACAAGGATATCAATAATAACAGCCCAAGGCTTTAATTAATTGTCATAATATATTATGATTTAATCTATGTTAGACATCAAATTAATCAAAGACAAAAGAGAAGAAGTGGAGAAGGCTTTATTGAAAAGAATGGCCCGAGATGCCTTAAATTTGGATGGAATTATAAAGCTAGACGATACCAGGAGAGATATAATTATTAAACTGGAAGCATTAAAGGCTGAGAGAAATAAGAATTCTAAGATTAAGCCGACGCCAGAAATCATGGAACAGATGAAGAAAATTGGCGGAGAGATAGGGGAATTAGAGGTAAGTCTTAAAAAAATAGAAGACCAATTAAAAGAACAATTGTCGGAATTACCAAATATTCCAGCTGACGATGTTCTTCCTGGTGGCAAGGAAAATAACAAAGTAATAAAGACTTTTGGTCAAAAGCCAAAACATGACTTTAAACTGATTGATCATGTTGAATTAGCTACGAAGCTAGACCTTATTGATTATGAGCGTGGTGTTAAAATAGCCGGGTCTGGTTTCTGGTGTTATAAAGGGAGTGGTGCTTTGCTGGAATGGGCGTTGTTAAATTATTTCAAAGATTTTCATATTGCTAATGGCTATACTTTTATATTGCCGCCATTCTTATTAAATGAAGATTCGGCCTATGCTTCTGGCCACCTGCCTAAATTTAGGGATGACCTTTTTTGGACGTCGCGATCTTCGGAGAACAAACAAGGAGATAGCCTTTGTCTAAATGCCACTAGCGAAATGATGATAAACAATCTTCATCGTAGCGAAGTGATAGATGAATCTAAATTACCTCTAAAATATTTTGCTTATTCGCCATGTTTTAGGAAGGAACCGGGCGGTTATGGGGCTGGAGAAAAAGGTACAACTCGTGGCCATCAGTTTAATAAGATAGAGATGTTTCAATTTACTCGACCCGAAGACTCCTGGAATGGTTTTGAAGAACTCGTAAGAAATGCCGAGAAATTGGTTGAAGGTCTTGGCCTTCATTATCAAACTGTTCAATTGGCTGCCCAAGATGCCTCGGCTTCAATGTCAAAGACATGCGATATTGAAGTTTGGATTCCGAGCATGGATACATATAAAGAAGTCAGTAGTGCATCAAATGCCATTGATTATCAAGCCAGAAGAGCAGACATAAGATATAAAAATTCCAAGACTGGTAAAAATGAATTCGTGCATACGCTCAATGCCTCTGGTCTTGCCACGAGTCGCTTGCTACCGGCTATTCTGGAGCAATTTCAGCAAGAAGATGGAAGCGTGAAGATACCGGAAGCCCTTCATAAGTACATGAATGGCATAGAGGAAATTAAACGCTAGATATCCAATGCGCGTCTCAAGTGTTAAGGGTTCACACTATGTTGATAGCTTAGCCCAAAAAAGGCGTCGCAGTTTTATCGTTCGGCTAAGTTTAATGTTGGTCGGAATAGTTTTGTGCGTTGCCGGTGTTTTCTATGCGCTGTTTTATTCCAGCTGGTTTGATTTGAATGACTATGAGATTTCTGGAGCTCAAAATATTGATCCAGCGATAATTAAGGAGAATCTCAATACTTATCGGGATTATAGATTGTTCAAGTTCTTGCCAGTCAGCCGTAATATTTTATTCTTTGATGTTAGTGAAGCGGAAAACGTTTTATTGGAAAAAAATAATTTACTAAAAACTATACAGATTGAGAAAAAATATTTCCATGCTTTGAGCGTAACACTTGTTGAGAGAAATGCTTTGGGCGTTTGGTGTTTTGAAAATTATATTGGAGATCACAAATGCAAATACTTCGATATTGACATGAAAATGTGGGGAGATCTAGACAAAACAACAGGATTTATTTTACTAACAGTCGAGGACTATAAGACAATTGATCGTCAGACGATTAATAAAGAATACTTTGATGGAATTAGAAAATTAACAAATAACTTGAGAAGTTTTATGGCGATTAAATCAATTGCCATTCCGGCAAAGCCACTGAGTGATCTTATAGTTTATACCGATAAGCCATACTATTTGCAATTCTCATTGGAATCTAATATTGAGGATCAAATAAGTGTTTTGAAAATATTTCTGAATAATAAAAAAAATGATATTGGTTTTGTGCCTCAATACTTAGATCTTCGCGTTGATGGGAGAGTATACTATAAATAGTGCTCCGCTCAGCCCTATTGAAGAGTATGGCCGTGGATAGAATACAATGGCGGCCACCTCTGATATTCAGGCAACACGCAATAATTTGTAAATGTGCCGGTAGAATATAGTAGATATTGGTTTTTTTGAGCCCTTTTATTGGGCATAAAGTGTGAGGAACGTTGGTTCCTCGCCAAGATCGTGCAGGGTAAGTGGGCAGAAAGGGTGCTGGCGCCGTATGGGCTAAACCATCCGACACGGCCTCCCTACATAGGGAATGGTCGGCTCGCTTGAACTGCACGACGTTCGTGGGGGGCGCAGGTGTGAAGATGTCCACGCCGTAATGATCTGTGGTGAATGCCATGGGTCCCAAGGACGACATCTGCGCTCCCCAATCAGATCCGGTGCTTGCCCAGCTCGGCAACCGGAAGATCGATGGAAGATGGAGGGCTGGAGTCGAAAGCTTCGCGTATGGTAACTCTGCGCGGAGAGCCCGGAAGCGGGCTTAGAAACTGAGTTACGTGTCGTCGGTTCGTCGGTCGGGAAGGTTGGGCCGGGTGGTGAAAGAGGGCGGGCATCTAGGGGACGTACACTCCCCGGATCTCGTGTCCACGGGGGGTCGGGTGACAAGCGATCACGCCGTTTCCCGACAACCCCACCTATCATACGACGGGAAGACCTTCAGGGGCGCATAGAAATTGCCCCAGAAGGGAGGAGGCCACGAAATTCAGTAGTGGCGCTGGGCCGAGGACCCAGTAAGCCATCTAACCGCCCGCGGGCGGAGACAAAATGATCGTCTCCGCCCGCACTCTCACGCCTTGACCGGCGTGATTTTGTTACCAAAAATTCGACTTATCCACAGAAATTACAAAGGCTGCCATTGCGCAATGGCAGCCTTTGTAATTTCTGTCTGTAATTTATGTGTAAAAAAGACAGGCCCCATGGCCTGTTTTGTTCTATCTGCTATCTATGCCTTAGGAAAGATTGTCTTACCATTCCAAGGACAATTATGACATTCTTCTCTATGTAATGCTTCAATAGCTGACATGTTCTTACGCAATGCTGCATCATATACTCGCCCTGCTCTATAATAGACTTGCCACGCTTCATTATAGGCCCGCCACGCTTCATTAAGGACCTGCCCTGCTTCTTTATTAAGGACCTGCAATGCTCTATAGGTCTGCCTTGCTTCATCAAGAGCCTGCCCCGCTTCAACTACTTCTTGAGGTAATTTACCCCTAACGGGTTTAAATAGACGAAGACGAGTTTCTTGTTGATCTTCTCGTTTTTGTTCAGAGATATATGATGCTCTTTCATCGTAATTATAGCACCACTCTAGGAGTACCGTATGGTGTACGTGCCAGAAGAATCCTTTTTGAACTTCTGCCATACCTTACTTCCCCTTGAAAGAACCTAAACTAAAATACCACTTACGTGGTATTTGTCAATGGTATTATGCAATTATGGAGTGAGGTGCCAAACAAATATAGAGTTGCCAATGGTAGTGAATTGTGGGATTTGATCCAGCCACCTATATCCGCTATCTAGGTTTTTGCTATTCATGAAGAAAGTCGCTGAAACGGCTATATAACCACCCTGACCCCAATCTAAATTTGAATCAACTACATAGCGATAACCACCAGAAGGACCTCCGACCGTTTGATTGAAATAAGTCAGATAGTATGGATATACACGCACAGCTTCTAGTAAATACCAACACAACAGTATCCCGATCAATATACTGTAGCTGGCGAGAAGCCTCTTGCGATATTTAAAATAATCGAACACTCGTATTAATTGTCCGGACATTAAGATATAGACGAAGCCATAAGTTGGTAATAAATGTCGAACCCCAATGTTAAGATGAGCATTAATACTCGTCAGCCAATAAATAGCAAGCCAGAGTAGCATAGTAACTTCAGCAAGATGGCTTTTTATCCAATTATGAGTGCTACCAGGTGCAGTCTTTTTTGTGAGGCCAAATAACAGCATTAGTGAAATTAAAATCAAAGACCAGAATGCCAAGGGTTCCTTAATAAAATATACAATTGGAAAATAACTTCTAGTTCCCGTGAATGAAACTTGCCCGAAGAAATAAGTCTGATTGCCGCCCGCATTTCTCTGGATGACCATTAATACTCCAAGAGCATATTCAGCCATAGGACGAATAACCGGTTTATCTGAAGACCATATAACAATATCAGCAATCCTTCTTTGAATGGTCGGCTGAAGTTGAGCGTTGTAGCCATAATCTTTAAGGATATCTATGGCATCAGTCTTCTGAAGCTGTGGATCGTAATGACGCGTATGGAATGCATAAACTGGCCAGACGATAATGATATAGCCAAGGATTACGATCAAGCACGAACTTATTAATGTCTTGGCGCCAATCTTAAAGTTTTTGTTTACCAATCCCCATAAGATAGGGATTATAAGGAAAATAGGTATTACTAGAACTAGGGAAAATTTAGTAATCTGGGCAACGCCAAAGGCTATGGCAGCAATAAATAAATTTAGTTTTGTCTGGTGATGGATAAATTTGTCAAAGAAGTAAAGGCAAAAAAGCGTACCAAATAATGCGGCCATATCAGTAGTAACTAGATGGCCGTGAGCAATGACCGTTGGCGAGAATGAAAATAAAAATAGGGCAATTAATGATGCCTTGTCACCATATAATCTTCGTGTCCAGCTAAATATTATTATTCCAGAGAAAATAAAAAATAATAAAAGTGGTAGTCTTGCTACAAAAGTAATGAGTTCAGCATTGTTACCCGAATTGAAGATAAGATTACGGCCAAAATTCCACTGACCATGGATATCAGTCGGCCAATACCCAGGGTGAGGCATTGAAAAAGCGGATTGATTGAGGCCGATTAAGGACAAGGAAAGGCCGGCTAGATCTTTAGCCAATGGAGGATGTTCTGGGTTCATCTCATAGGTATTCTTTTGTATGTAAGAATATCCGGCACCAATATGTGGTATTTCATCAACTACGGGAGCTTCATTTAATGAACTAGTAATACCTGCTATAACCGAAACGAAAATAATAAATCCTGCGATATATTTTGTTTTCATTATTAAACTATTAATTTAAAATATCTCCAAAGTTCATGGAAGCTAACAGCTATTAGTAAGGCCCATAATGCAAGAAGTACAGAAGGTGCAAAATGACCATGAAATAATTTGTGCTTATCGATGTGAATGGCATATTCCCAATGGTTAAGTTTATCAAAAATCCACCAGATACCTCGGGCTGCAAATATGAATATGACGGGTAGCACACCGATTATCGATGCTTGGCTTGGAGACGATGCAGATAAAAATCCAGGCATTAACATAAAAATAAACCAAGCGAAAATAAAAGTATGGGACGTCGAAAAATGTCCATGCTTACGACTAAACCAATGAGCGAGTTCTCTAACAAAACCGATGATAAATAGAATGCAGATAGGCCAAGAGATGGGTGGCAGTTGTGCGACATCATGACCAGATCCGACAATAATCGTTGGCATAAACATATTCAATGTTTCGGCGACATTTCTAGTTAGGGTAGAAAATATATCTAATTTTGAAAATATGGAGTTAGAAAGTATTGTCAGAATAATGCTTGGATGCTGCCAATTATTGAATCCAGCGGGTAGCAATATAATTAGAGCTGTCAAAAATAGAATCGTAAAACCCTGCAATAATTTGTTCCTTGCAAATTCGTATTTTGAATATTCAAAATCTTTTTTAAGATATGACCAGTAATTTAAAAATAAAAGAATTGCGATAGCTATAAACCACAAATTCGAATAGCTGATATAAACACCCGCAGCTCCCAAAATTCCGGCAACTACGAAACTT
>Ga0076080_108_pt1 | contig 13101 bp, 15 predicted proteins | sample RifGroC1_FD_68189 | JGI IMG/M metagenome (GOLD analysis project Ga0076080, IMG submission 68189) | Parcubacteria bacterium GW2011_GWC1_39_29 | reverse complement strand
ATATGGTTTAGGACTATTAATCATAGATTACCTCCAGCTTATGGCATCCAATAGACGCTATGATAGTCCCGTTCAACAAGTAACTGAAATATCGCGAGGGCTAAAGGGTCTGGCCAAAGAATTGAACATACCAATTATTGCTCTATCTCAATTATCACGTGCTATTGAGCAAAGAGAGGGTAATAAACCACGCCTATCAGACTTGCGAGATTCTGGATCTATTGAACAAGACGCCGATCTTGTTATGTTTATCCATAGAGACGATAAAACCAATTATGCAAATGCCGAAAGAGATGGCAAATTAAACGTCGCCCAACTCCTCGTGGCTAAGCATAGGAATGGCCCAACTGGAGAAATCGAGTTTAGAATAAATCCCGACAGTCTTAGGTTCCAAGAGATTGATCGAAGCCATCAGACTGAAATTATATAATATGAATCCTAAGTTTAAACACATAGTCTCTCTTTTGAGAAAATTACCCGGTGTTGGACCACGTCAGGCCGGACGATTTGTTTTAGCCATGCTTGATAAACCGGAAAGCGAATTGTTGGAATTAGGCGAAGCCATAAGTAATTTAAAAAGCGAGATTACCTTTTGTGAGATATGTCATAATTTGAGCGATAATCATCTATGTGATATCTGCTCAGATAAACGAAGAGATGTAACTAAAATTATGGTGATTGAGAAAGTAACTGATCTTGAGTCAATTGAAAGGACTGGTTTGTATAAAGGCCAATATCATATTCTCGGTGGCACCGTTAACCCAGTCGACGGAGTGTTTCCAGAAAATCTGAACCTTGATTCATTGGAAAAACGCATAGCCAAGCTAACTGCTACCGATCAGATAGAGCTTATTATAGCCACCAATCCGAATACTGCTGGCGAAACAACAGCCATGTATATTCGTGACATGCTAAGCAGTAAAACAAACGTCAGAATCACCCATCTTGCCAGAGGCCTTGCCTCTGGCTCTCACCTTGAATATGCCGATGAGATTACTCTCAAAAATGCGTTAGAATTTAGGAAATAACCTACTTCGGTCCAAGCTCGCTAGCCAAGCCTAAGGCTTTTAATCATACGGCTGTATTTTCTACTGAAAATCAGCCTCTATCTCGGACCAGCCGTCCTGTGATAGCCTCTTAAAAGCCTTAGGCTTGGCTTTTATGTTATGAATATAACTTAACCTATTTGAATGAACTTACGGAACCTGACGATCTAGGCTAAGTGAATCTTTGAGTATAAAAAGAGGCGACACTATGTGTCGCCTCGAGTTACCGACGTCTTCCAGACATCGAACGCTTTGCCGGTTTCGGCGTGGCCTTCTTGGCCACTGGCCTTCGCGCCGACGGCGCCTTGCCAACAGCCACGCCCTGCTGACGCAGACTCGACACACTTACGCGAGCGTTCTGAGCCTTGGCCGCACCGATGTGATTACGAGCCACCAGCTCGTTCACAACATTGATATTGGCCACGAACCGGGTCAGGTTCTTCTCGCTGCGTTCGACGCAGCGGAGGAACTTGACCTGCAACACCTTGGCTCGCTCCGGGTTAGCCTTGAGCCCCTTGAGCTCCGCCAGCGCCTTGTGTGCATCACGCACGTAGGCCGCCGAAACGAAGTTGGCAACTTCCTGCTCCGACGCCCCGATGGCACCGAAGTTGAGACCGGCTCCTCGAAGAGTTTGCATGATATTCAGCTCGGCCGCATTGGCCGTGTCGCCAGTCGAGCTAGGGCTCCGAACGATCTCGAATTCCTCCAGAGCATACGCGACAACCGCGTCGCGTCGCTGGATGGTTTCGAGTTCGGCCTCCCGAGCCGCGATTTGATCGTTCTTGTCATTGACCATCAACGCGAACATAAGTCCGCCAATAATGATCGCAATGACTGCAGAGACGAAGCCACCGAACCCTCTATTCATCTTGGCAACCTTTCTGTACCGAGTTACCGAACTTTCAGTGTACTTACATTATAGCATAATTAGCCAGAAATGTCAATTATCACTGCCGTTGCATAAAACCGGCCTAATAGCCTGATATTGAAAATGGGTATGTGACTTTTGAGAGACCCGCGCAGACGCGACGGCGCCGAGCGAGAGGGTGATTTCTCAGCAGAGAAATACAACCCGTACTCGAAAAAGTCATATGCCCATTTTGACACATACAAAAAACACCGCTTTAGTCGGTGATTTTTTTGTTATTTAGAGAATAGCCACCTATTGCATTAAGATGTGTGTTATGCTATTATATTGGTCCTGCATATCGCAGGAGTGAGAGAGAACAATCGTGAGAACACTTCGAACGGCGTTTCTGATTTCTATCCTGATGGCCACTATCATGGCGGCACTGGTTCCGAGCCCAGCGATCGCCGTCCCATATAACTGGGACCTCTACAATCTTCGAGGATTCACGTGCACGACGCGAGACGGCAGTGGCGGATGGTCGGACGCTATGGCCTGGCTGTGGGATGAGGCCCGCGGTGCTGGTCTGCAGTGCAATAGGTAGTCACGTTGGAGGCGTGTAGCCTCCTTTTTTATACAAAAACACCGCTTTAAGCGGTAATTTTTGTTATTTGGACTTTAGTATAAGGTTGACGATGGCCTTTCTTTTTATGCTGACGAGTCTTGTTTTTATATTTAAATACGAGTTTTTTCTTGGCTTTTCCATCTTCTATAACATTAGCCAAAACTGTCACACCTTTTAAAAATGGCTGACCGACTTTGACGTCTTCGTCGTCAACTAAAAGCAAGACCTCATCAAATACGGTCTTGCTATCTTTGGCGACAATCTTCTCTATCAAAAGAGAATCGCCTTCTGCGACTTTATATTGTTTTCCGCCTGTCTTTATAACGGCAAATTTCATAGCTTAAATATATTACACGATCCGCCCCCGAAAGTCAATTAGTGTAATAAATTCCTAGATAAAGATAGACTCGCTCAATTTCCACGATAATTAAAAAGACAGGCCATGTGGCCTGTCTTGCTCTATCTGCCATCTACGATCCAGGAAAGATTGTCTTACCATCCCAAGGACAATTATGACATTCTTCTTTATGTAATGCTTCAATAGCTGGCATGTTCTTACGCAATGCTTCATTAAGGACCTGCCATGCTTCATCATAGGCTTGATAGGCCTGCGATGCTTCATCATAGGCCCGCCCTGTCTCAACATAGGCCTGCCATGCCTTAACATAGGCCTGCGATGCTTTATCAAGAGCCTGCCCTGCTTCAACTACTTCTCGGGGTAATGTACCCTTAACAGGTTTGAATAGACGAAGACGAGTCTCTTGTTCACTCTTTGGCTTATCTGTACGAATAAATGATGCTCTTCCGTCGTAACTATAATAGCACCACTCTATTAGTACTTCGTGGTGTACATGCCAGAAGAATCCTTTTTGAACTTCTGCCATAGCTTACTTCCTCTTGAAAGAACCTGAACTAAGATACCACTTACGTGGTATTTGTCAACTTTGCAGCCCCGACGAGATTTGAACTCGTGTTACATGGATGAGAACCATGTGTCCTAACCAGGCTAGACGACAGGGCCATAATGACTAAACTAGAAATGATTATAACATAAAAATGACAATAATAAAGAGCCGAGCAGTCCCGAATACAATGGCAGTCCTTGAAGCCAAAGAAGATAGGTAAGATGAAGTCCAGCCACATTGAAGAGGTTTACGGAGCGCGACGGCGCGAGTAAGACCTGCCTGCCGACAGGCAGGGGCGAAATGCCAGCAGGCATTTACGGCCGTACTCTTCAATATGGGCTGGGCGGAGTATTTATTTCGCTAGCCACTTCCTACTTTGTCGCACCAATAGTTCTGATTTTTTCTCTGGTTCAGCCATTATCTCTTCTACTATTTTCTCCATGCGCATACCCTGAGAACCCTTCACTAATATAATGTTCCCTTCTTGAATTAATTCTTGAACTTTCTTACTAGCCGTTACCGCATCATCAAAGCAGAATATCTTATCAGAGGACATAATTTTTGCCGCTGATTCGGCGATAAACTTGGCGCGACTACCGACACAAACAAGATAATCGCAAAATTCACCAGCTAGTTCACCGATATTCCTATGGGCCATTTCGGTATATTCACCTAATTCCAGCATGTCTCCCAATATTCCGATCTTTCTGTTGCCCCTGACTTCTTTTAAAACTTTTAAAGCCAATTTAGCAGCAGATGGGGAGGCATTATAGGTATCATCTATAATTTGGGAATTTTTTATACCATCTAGCAATCTCAGCCTGCCGGGCTGGCCTCGGAAATCAACTAAGGCCTCGCTGATTTGTACAAGATTCATGTCTAGTATGCGACCAACCGCACAAGCCGCAGCCGAAGACAGGGCTATCGCTTCACCCAATGAACCACCAATATTTACTGGTAGAAAGCTTGCACCCTCGGCAATTTTAAATGTCACACCGATTATTTTGTTGTTATTATCGTAGCGATATCCAAAATTAGAAACCTTGAGATCCGACCCTTCAGACAGGCCAAATGTTTTTACTTTCGATCGTGTAATGCCTCGCATATTACGCACCAAATCATTATCATGATTTAAAACTGCGAAATCATCATGTTTTAAAGTTCTGATTAGCTCTGACTTCTCTTTGGCGACTGCCTCCTTGGTTCCAAAGTATTCAACATGCACTGGAATCTCGCCAATTTCAGTTACAACCGAGATGTGCGATCTATATCTTCGAAAGAGCTTTTTGATATCTCCAGGATGATCGGCGCCATATTCTAACACTAGAACTTCCGGATATTCGGTTTTAAATAAGAATATGCGCCAACCAGTCATTAATACCCTTAACCAGAGTCTTATATTACCACCGTCTCTATAATATTCTTCTGACCAATCACCGATTATAGTCATTGGCAGGCCCAATTCATTATTCAGGTTACCAGCGTTGACGCGTACTGTGCGGATTTTTCTAACAACTGTGGCAATGGCGTCTTTTGTAGTTGTTTTGCCAACATTTCCAGTTACACCAATAATCATCGGTTTATATCGATGCAATATCAGTTTGGCAATTATCGTTAATTTAAATTCGAGTATTTTCTTAAACATGGCAGCACTTGCGAAGTCTATCCTGTTTGAATGGGCTTACGGAGCGCGACGGCGCGAGTAAGAGGCGAAATGCCAGTAGGCATTTACGTCGTGCCATTCAGACAGGATAGGCGTAGCAATTTTATCTAGTGGGCGGAATATTGAAATAATTAATCAAGAAACTGGCAATTTCACGATAAGTTGGTGAAAGACTATCTGATGCATAAGTTACACCCTTTGGTTTGTCCATTTTTATCAGTATGACAAATTTGGGACTATACCCAGGGGCAAACCCCATAAAATCATGAATAAACACATTCTCAATATAGCCTCCTTTGCCATCAGATATCTGTGCCGTACCTGTCTTTCCAGCTACATCATAGCCCTTTATACGAGCCTTATCAAAACCGTTGTTCACTACGTTAATCAGCATAGTTTTAAGTTTTGTTGAGGTTTTATCGGATATGGGAATACCCACAATAGATGACTGAGTAGTAACAACCTCTCCGCCCTCTTTAATAACTTTATCTACTATATATGGTCGCATTAGTTTGCCCCCATTAGCAATCGCTGCATAAGCATTAATTAATTGGATAGGTGTAACAGCAATACCCTGACCAAAAGATGCAGTTAAATAATTAATTTTTCTCCCGCTATACAGATTGGTAATATCACCAGCCAATTCTCCGGGCATATCAATATCTGTTCTCTGGCCAAAGCCCATATTGATAACGTAGTTTAAAAAGTTTTCATCGCCAACTAGATTCTCAACATACATCACACCCGTATTTATTGATTTCTCAAGGACTTTCGACATTGTAACCGTACCAAAGCTTTGCTGATTAAAATTTCTGATTGTAAATCCGCCGATAGTGACAAAGCCAGTATCAGTAAAAGTAGAATCGGGTGTTATTTTTGCCAAATCAATTCCCGATGACATGGTTATCGGCTTGAAAGAAGAACCCGGCTCAAACGATTCTTGTGTTGCGCTATTTAGAAACAGGGACGTCTTGGCCTCGCTATATTTATTGGGATCAAATGTCGGTCGGTCAGCCATAGCTAATATTTTTCCAGTAATCGGATCTTCCACTATGATCGTTCCTTTCTCCGCATCCCATTTCTTTAAAAGATCGGACAGAACGGTCTCAATGTAACTTTGAATATTTTTGTCTATTGTCAGCACAACATCAGACGGCCTTCTGATAATCTTCCCCGAATCATCTGACTTGCCAGAAAACCATCTGGTGAATATATCTGTTATCGAATTTGAGTCAGACTTCGTAGAACTTTCTGACTTACCGAATAATTGCTCATTATAATATTCTTCAATACCATACTGGCCAGATCTACCATTCTTATCATAGCCTAAAAATCCAAGGACATCTGATCCTAATATGCCTCCGGGATAAAATCTATCCGTTTCATAAGCGATAGATAGGCCTTTTATGCCCAATGATTTTATTTTATCAACCTGTTCGTTGGTTAGTCTTCTCTGTATGACTTTGTATCTATTCTCACCGCCTCCAAGAGAACTTTTTAATTTCTCGGCGTCTCCGTTCAGGATAGAGGCCAGATCAGTAGATACCTTATCTATATTGACCCCCGTCATCATGGCTGGATTAACCTGAACCAGTGGAAATTTTTTATTTGTGGCGGCGAGGTATGCGCCACTTTGATTATCGCCTTGATTACTTTTTAGATCTTGAAAATATATACTACCTCTAGTCAGTACGTTACTTATACTATCTTTCTGGGAAATCGCCGTTCTTTGATAGTCATTGTGTCGAACATAGGATAAAATAAAAAGCCTGTATAAAATCAGGCCCGCAATCAACATATACACTCCGAAAATTATGTAATATCTTGAAGTACTAACATTTCTCATTGCCAGGTATTATTATCTTTGCATCGCCACTCCGACATCTCCGTATAGCGCAACAGAACCATCTCCCTTGATCATATTGTTTGATTTGGCAAACTCCATAAGTATTCCCACATCATCAATTACTGTACGCGACACCGACAGAGAGCTGTTGGTCTCGTTTAATAATGATATCTTATCAGTTAATGTCTTAATCCGATAATTATTAGCAGTAATGCCATTCATCTGGATCACATAAACAAAAAGCATCAGCACAAAAAGCCCGATAAGCATCAAGTTTATGGCTAACCATGAATTCGTCTGAACAGCTTGTGATCCTCTCTTACATTTTGCATTTAGTACTGTCAATTGTTCCGGCAGAGGCATTCCGACCCCACCCGGCTAACTAATAATTATAATTTCTCAACTATTTTCATCTTGGCACTTCTGGATCTTGGATTAGCTCTTGTTTCGAGCCATTTCGGCTTGATCGTATCCTTGGTTACAAATTTTATTATTCCCTCGCTGGCTTTTGATTTAAATAGATCTTTAACCGTCTTATCTTCTAGTCCATGAAATGATATGACCACTAATCGCCCGCCCTTTTTTAAAATATTAATTGCCCCATTTAAACCCTTTTTTATCGTCTCAATTTCGTTATTAACTTCTATCCTTATAGCCTGAAACGTCTTCGTGGCAAAATGGATTTTTTTATGTTTATACCAGATTGGGACTGATTGATCTATTATTTCTACTAATTTCGTTGTTGTAATGACCGGTTTTTCTTTTCTTGCCTTATTCATATTCTTAGCTATCTCTTTGGCAAATTCTTCTTCTCCATACTTTATTAAAATATCTTCGATTTCATTTTGCGTATATCTATTAATAACGTCTATGGCCGAAATTTTCTGTACTTCTGGATTAAATCGCATATCCAACAACTGATCTCTCTGAAATGTGAAACCGCGACTAGCTGACTCATAATGCCAGGACGAGACACCAAGATCGAAATATACCGCATCTGGAATTATCCTATGTTCATCGGCAATCTTCTCAATGTTCGCGTAGGAATCAACAATAATGCTTATAGATGGATCGAGCTCTAACTCCTCCGCCATAACTGGATCAAACTCAATTCCTAATATTCTCAGCCCGGGAAATTGCTCTCTCAGAACAGTGGCATGGCCACCTCCGTCAAGCGTTGCATCAATGACTGTTTTATTATTACCATCGCCAATATTTAAATACTCAATCGTTTCCTTTAATAATACCGGGGTATGGATCTTATCTTTATGCATTAAATTATTCCTAAATCACCTAATTTCTGGGCAATACTGTCTGAATTCTTCTCAATGCCAGTTTTCATAGTTTCCCATCTCTGCTCATCCCATATCTCAATCCGATTCAATACGCCCGTGATAATTGCTGTTTTTTTCAAATCTGCTGATTTTTTCAGATAATCCGGAACTAATATTCTACCCAAAGTATCAATGTCCACCTCTACTGCCCCTGTTAAAAAATGCCTAGTAAAATTTCTCGATTCCTGTTGACCTAATTTTAACTCTCCAAGTTTGTGGATAAACTCCTCCCAATTAGCCACAGGAAACAAGAATAAACAACCATCGAGCCCTCTCGACAGAACAGCCTTGTCGCCCAGCTCTTTCCTGAACTTTGAAGGTACGGATAACCTTTTCTTAGCGTCAATTAAGTGTTTGTATTCTCCTATCAACATGTAGTTATCCACTATTACCCACTTTCTCCCACTACAATCTCAGTATATTCCCCTCCTCCCCACTTCGCAATGTGCATAACTTTATAATAAAAAACAGCCCTTGGGCTGTTTTATGGCATAGTGCCGTTCGAATTAATTTAGTCTCTTTAAGACTTAGGTGTCACTGGAAACTTGCCTTATCGCAACGACCGTTCCCACAAACTTTGTTATTAAATACCTCTTCTCTTCGTAATCAACCAACCACATAATAATACCACCGCCTCCTATTGATAGCTCACTCCCTGACACTTGAGTCGCCTCCCCGCTCTCTAGTGCCGCCAATATGCGTTCCAGCTCATGATCCATTAAGTTGGTGAATATCTTGTCGTTGACGCTGGGAATTGCCATCACTAACCTCTTCTTCAAAGAAATAACAAATAGACGATATCACTTATCTAAAATTAACACAATTAGGATGGTGGGCGGTACAGGATTTGAACCTGTGACCCTTGCAATGTGAATGCAATGCTCTACCGCTGAGCTAACCGCCCAATATCATATTTCGTATCTCGATATAAATAATAAATAAAAATGGCCCCATTGAAAAGGCCATCTATCAAATTACTTTTTCTCGTATTTCTTAGTTTGTCTGTCCCATCTCACGCCCAAACGATACCATTCCGGTCCTCTAAAAAATATGACTACTAGTAAAACTACTACCAATGCAATCGCCAGAACTATTTGCCCGGTAGCTGCTGGTGGTGGCCAGTTAGGCCAAAGAGCGAGAAGCATGCCAGCTCCTTATAAATTACTAAGAATAGTATACCCAATAAATCAAATAAATCAACTAGATACCCAGTTTATTGATTATTTTTTCGTGAGGACCTTCGAGCAATACTCTGACAAAACGATCAAACATACCATAACGATATTGGAATTCGTCCTTATCCATTAAACTGAATTTAATCTCCTTCCCTACTTCTGCCTCCAATGCCTTCAGGAATGTTCGCAAACGATCTTTATTTATATCATCGCCAACAATAAACAAATCGGCGATCTCGCCACCCGTACTCTCATTCAGGAATAATCCCGAGATTATGGCCAGTCGAACCTTACCGAGGCCAGTGATTCTATTAATCATGCGATCAATCTCTGCGGGAGAAGATTTTAAAATTAGACTTCTCAGCTCATCGTAAAATTCATAATTAGAATTCAAAACATAATGAGGCATCTTAGCCTTGGGTATTTTTGTAACATGCTTCCTCGAGACTATCTTCCTAGAAGCAATCTTTTTCTTCCTTAAAATATGTTTGTGTCTCTTGTCTTTGGCCATTTAAGTTTTTTTCAACAGTCCTATTGAGTGCAATAATTCAACCTCCTTTTTTACCGTTTGATGTGGTTCCTGAATTCTATTAGTAAGATCCTTAATACTGACATCGCCTGGATAATTTCTAAACATGAATTTTAGAATCTTAACTCTGGCCTTGGAGCCAAACAATAATTCTAAAGAATAGCGACCATTAGTTTTAGACTTTGACATATATTGGATATCAAATACAATGATTATAGACACCCCCAGTTTATATAAACACTGATTAAAAGGCAAGCCCTGCGTCGCTATGGTTATCTGATATAATAATCGTGTATATTTATCTAAAAGTACATCTGCTAAAATAAATTAAAATAATGGATAAAATCACTATAAAACCTACAGCGCAAGAGATACTTATAAAAGGATCTGGCAGTGAGGGCTATGTTGATATTTATAGTTATGATTTCGAGCAGAATGATGATAAAAAGGGACTTGGCCATTTATTCATGGTCGGTAACATTCAAGATCAGGATGGAGATGAATCTGACGTTCAATACATTACAAACTTAATTGCCTCTCTGGCAAAACGAGAATACTATGCCCAAGGCGACATTGCACCTAAGTTAGCATTTACAAATGCTCTTAAAAAAGTAAACGATGTTATCGATGAGTTTTTTAAAAATAAGAATTTGCAGATTAATGCGGGACTTTTTGCTATTGCCGATGAAAGTATCTACATTTCACGATTGGGTAAATTTAAGATCTATCTGGCACGAGATGGTAAAAATATAGACGTTCTTAATAATATTGAACACTTTTCAAAAGAACACTTTGAAGAACGAAAATTCTCAAACATCATTTCCGGAAAGGTCCATGTCGGTGATAGGGTTCTGGCATTCTATCCTAATAAGGCAGTTACATCTCGCGAAAGATTTATTAAAGCTGATTTTATTAAATTCGATAAGACAAGTTTTATAGACAAAATTAATGCTTTTAAGGAAACGAAAAAAGATTTTGCCTGTGGTGCGCTATATATTGATGTGAACCAGCACAGAGAACCAACTGTACGAAAGACCAGACTTAAGAGCGAGACTATTAAACTTAATCCAGAGCATGGTACGCCAATCCTAACCGCTGGGTCTAAAACTGAAGCGACGATAAACCCCATAACTCTTGCGGTAGAATCTAGAGAGAAACAGATTAACCCAGTCGTAACTCACGAAACATCTGAATTAAACATTGATATAGATAATAAAGATACGAAGCAAGAAATTCCTAAAATAATTGCCGCGGAATTCTTATTCGGACGCAAGGGAAGCCCCCTACAATCTCTACTGAAAAACATCCACATTTCCGATTTTAATCCAAAAAAGCGCTTGATTATTGGTCTAGCCGGTATCGTTGGCATTGCTATTTTAATTGGTCTTGGATTTACAGCTAGATCTGTTTTGACAACAAACCAATCAGATCGACAACTCAGTGATAAACTCAAAGAAATTACTAAAAACATTGGCACGGCCGAGGATAAAATTAATACAAGTGATTTTATTGACGCTCGAAATATTCTTGCTAGCTCGTATTCTTCTTTAATAGGTTCTGGTTATTATGAATCCCCCAAAGTCAAAGATACCCTAACTGAAATCAGCAAGCTCTTAGACAGCATGGATAATGCAAGTGAAGCATCGGTTTCCCTGTTCGCTCAAATTCCCGAGAATAATGGCTTGGTAAGATTAATTTCTAATCCTGGTGACGAAATTCAGGCCGTACTCACATCAAAAGATAAGAGCTTTATAGCATCGGTCAATGCCAGTGGCGATGTATCTGACGCAGTTCAAATCATTGATATTACTCCAAATAGCCTACTATCTCTCCTGGGCTCTTCCTACGATGTCGTTAGCGATGATACTGGGCTTAAGATGCAAGTTATTACAGACGCAAAAACAAGATTGATCGATTTGCCAGCTGACAAACCAATGAAAGATGGTTCTTTATATGAAGATAATTTGTATTACCTATCTTCGGATAAGATATTTAAGATAGTAGATGTAGCCAAGAATGGCAAAGAGCCAAAGATATGGTCTCAAGAATCAATTAGTATCAATAATGAGCTTATAGCCGTTGACGGGAATATCTACACGCTTGGATCTGATGGTATTTATAGTTTTTACTTTATGGGCAAAAAGAAATTTGACAAAAACATTCAAATTTCAGCACAAAAAGGAGATATTTTATTATCTACTAAAGACGGTAAATACGTTCATTTAATTAAGACCGAGACCGGCAGAATATACGACATAGAGAAAACCACCGGTAACCTAGTTAAAACTATCAAGATTAATACGGCCGCTAAAATATTGGATGCCACAATCAGCAGTAGCGAAATAATTTACATCGCAACTTCGGATAATAAAATCTGGAAGGTTGCTTACTAGCAAAACTCACATAACTAAAAGGGGCTCGGCGTATGCCGAGCCCCTTTTAGTTAACGCCTTATTTTAACTCTACAACTGAACCTTAATAACCTGAATCTTTGCGCTACCTGCATCCTTAAGAACAATGGTAAACGAGTCTTTTTCTTCGACAGCTTCTGCATTACCAGCACCAGCGGCACCGGCAGTAGCAAATGAAGCGGCTGAGACGCCAAACTTTTCTTCTAATGCCTTTACTAAATCATTTAATTCAGTAACGGTCATTTTCTCAATAAACTGTATGAAATCTTCTTTGTTCATGTTGTATTAATTTATTTTTAATTTTAGACTGTGGGAACTTTTTTCTTACTAATTTCGCTCATCACGATAGCTAGGCTAGATAGCGGATACTTGAGCATTCCGAATAAACGTCCAAGCAAGACTTCTCTCGATGGCATCTTAGCCATCTCCATGAACTGATCGTTATTAATAAATTTACCGTCAAATAATGCTCCAAAAAACTGCAGAGCAGTATTTTTTCTGGCAAATTCATATAATTTTTTAGCCGTTACGTAAGCGTCGTCTTTGCCCATAGCTAAACCTAATGATCCAATCATTGACAAGACATCTACGTCCCCCGAATCCTTAACGGCTCGATCAATGATTGTTTTTTTCGTAACTAGATAATCAGCGTTGATTGAACGTAAAAGCCTTCTTAGCTCTGTCATCTGGGCGACTGAAAGACCCTTCTCACCAGTCCTT
>Ga0076080_110_pt1 | contig 14493 bp, 13 predicted proteins | sample RifGroC1_FD_68189 | JGI IMG/M metagenome (GOLD analysis project Ga0076080, IMG submission 68189) | Parcubacteria bacterium GW2011_GWC1_39_29 | reverse complement strand
TAATTATAACATATTAAACTAGATATTTCTTCCCTGGATATATGAAGTTAATTTTTTATACATGACTTTCACTCCTTTGGGAAAATGAATCTTATAATTCACGTAGGTACCATACTCAATAAGACCCCTAAGTATCATGATATAACTGTTACGCAGTTTATCCCACCCAGAGTTGTGAGACGTTTTAGTCATGAAAAAAATACTATCAACAATACCAGCACCCTTAAACAACCTAGACCTGGGAATAATTTCCGATAGTAATCTTCGTGGGCCATCGTACTTTATTGAATCATGAAAAGCAATGACACCCCCTTCAACAACTTTTGGATACCAACTGTCAAAATCAATTTTAACCGCCTCGTATGCATGGCCACCATCAATAAAAATAAACCCGATGGGCCTATTAAAATCTTTGGCCGCATCTTCAGAAAACTTTACTATCGGCGTTATTAATTCTACCGCTCCGCCTCCGGTAATATTTTTCATAAAAACATCGTACGTTCGGACATTATCGTTAACGCTTTGTTCCGGACCAGTGTGAGGATCTACGGCAAAAATGTGGGCCCCATTGCCAGCCTTAGAACCGTTAGAGATGTATACCGTTGATTTGCCTTCCCAGGACCCAATTTCAACAATAGAATTATTATTAGAGCAACCCTTAGCCAGATTATAAAGCAACGCGCCTTCTCGGAAGGTCAGCCAGCCTCTCACGGAATTATCCTTCAGATACCGTTGGATTGTTTGAATGGGTTTGGTCATAGATTATGAAAAAAATTATAAAACTTATTAGCAATCACTTTGTGGCTATAGTTATCTTCTACATGTCTTCGTCCGTTTTCTCCCATCTGTTTCCTTAACGTTGAATTTCCGGCTAAATCCAATATGGCACGGCTAAGTTGTTCGGACTGTTTGGGTACAATTAAAATACCGGTTTTCTTATCTATAACGATCTCGCTTATGGATCCTGTATCTGTTGAGATGACTGGCAGTCCTGACGCGGAAGCCTCGGCCATAGAATAACCGAATTGCTCCTCCCATCCACCATAAGGTTCTGATAGATGTATAAAGATATCCGAGCTGGCGAAAACTCCCGGTAATTCTTCGTTCGGAAGCCAGGAAATTACGGTAGTAGTTTCTTGCATTTTATTTTGCACAATAAAATCATTTATATATCCTCCAAGCGGACCGGTACCTATCATGACCAAATGTAAATCCGGCAACTTCTTAAGCACTTCGAGAAATGCCACTAGCAATGTCTTAATTCCTTTTCTGTTATCAAATACGCCAGCAAAAGTCAGCATGGTTTTATTTCCAAGGTTATATTTATATCTAAAATCTGACGCAATACCCGGATTGAATCTTTCTGTGTCTACTCCGGATATGGGAGCAACCAGAATTTTAAAATCCGGACTGATAACATATTTTTTCAGTATTTCAGCTGCTTTATGATTACCGCAAATAGCCCCAGCGGAATTATTTATAGTTCGCTTGATTACACTCTCTGTTATCTTGAGTTTTAATCCCTTAAGTCGGTTTTCGTAAGGAACATTCTGCCACGTAAAAAATACGTGCTTCATGTCCAGTTTTCTTGCCAGCCGGGAATTGAAATACGTGGTAAGAAGGTTGGGCTCAATTGAAGTATACAAAATATCACCCGCCTTGGCATTTCGGTGAATTATATTTTTAGCTCCTGGCATCCATCCCTTTAACAAACCCTTAACGACCAGGTAATGAGAATGTGAGAAAAAGGCCTTTGTGCCAACGATTTTAATATCCTGTCTGATCGGAACTTTAACTTTTATCTTCCCTCCCTTGGCTTCCCAAGTCCCAGGGAGAACAAAAAAAAGTTCCTCTTTTTTAGAGAAATAATCAAAAACCCTAAAATATCTTTCATAAACGTAGGGATAAGAAGTTATAAATATTTTTCTCATATTAAATTCTTCCACGTTTAATTATCCCCTTAAACATCGGCAAGGTTACCATAGAATCAATCGAGTTTCTATTTATTAATAATGGGTCCGCTTTAGCAGTTGCCGGACCCGTTTCAACGGTAAATGCCACTTTAAAACCCTCTTGTTTTAGGATATCTCTAACTTTTTGATTGCTTTTTCCATAAGGATAGGCAAAAATGTCCATTTTTTTATTTAACTCTTTCTCCATAATTTCTTTAGAAACATGGACCTCATTTAGAACCTTATCATCAGATAGAATATTGAGTTTAGGATGGGTATGGGTGTGAGGAAAAAATTCTATCAGTCCACTACTGGTCATCTCTTTTATCTGGGGCCAATGGAGCGTTGAGATAACAGTTCCTTTACTGGTAGTTCTTGTGCCGGCCAGCGAGCCGGTAGTAAGAAAAATTGATGCCCGAAAGCCGTATTTTTCTAACACGGGGAAAGCATTCGTGTAATTATCCTCGTAACCGTCATCAAAAGTTATCACGATAGTCTTAGGCGACACCTCTTGTCTCCTTCCCAGAAGCCCAGCCATCGTAGAAGTAGATATTACCCTATAATTATTATCCGCCAGATATTTCATCTGTTTTTCAAATTCACCAGCAGATACAGTAAAAAATTCTTTATTATCCCCGATCGAATGGTAAATCAAAACTATCGCTCCCCGCGAGGGCATAAATCTGACCGATGAATAGTAAATTGTTTTAAGAAATTTCTTCAATTATTTTTTTTAATTCACCGCCTATTATCTTTTCGTCTAAATTCTTTTTAAAAAATTCGTATCCATTTACTGCAATCCTATCTTTCAATTCTTTATCGCGGGCTAGCATTAATATCTTACCGGCCAGACTTTGAGGATCGGCCGAGGTGCACAAAATACAATTTTCACTATCGGTTAAGATCTCCTCGATTGCGGTCGTTTTTGATGTAATGATTGCCTTACCCATAGCCAAAGCCTCAAAAATTTTATTTTGTATAGTAACATCCGTTTTAACGCCCCCGCCGAATGCGCCTAAGCAAACATCGGCTTCGACAATCTTTCTATTCAGGTCTTCCTGCGATAGCTTACCGGTAAATTCTACGTTATTAAGACCAAGATCATGGACGAGCTTTTTATTCTCTGGCATCGTCTGTCCACCACCCCCAACAAGATAAAACTTAACATTATACTCTTCTAGTATTTTGGCCGCCCTTATTATGTATTCTACGCCCTGAAGTGGTATAAAATTACCCCAAAACACGACATTAAATTGAGCCCCATCCTTACTAAGCATAGACCTGTCCTGCCTCTGAAAATAATTAATATGGGCCTGCGTATCCAGAATAACTATATCCGCCAAAGAACAGGACCATCGGTCAATAAAATGATAGTATTTTGCCCTCAAGCTTTGAGGTAAAAAATATTTCCTATCCAGAATATAGCCCATGTAATGAGAGGTAAAGACGTCAAATATTATCGGCTTGCGAGTTAATATTCTGGCTAATGGCATCATCTCCTGTCCCGAAAATCCGACAATCATTACATTAAATTTTCCAATAAATTTTAAGTATTTAAAAAGCAGTTTTAGATATTTTGTAACGTATGATTTAGAACGATCATTACATTCTAAGATGGTTACACCATTCTCCTTCAGCCCCTTCACTAGAATAGCATTTCTGGCATTGGCGAGACTATAAGAACCGAAGTATAGGACGGTGAGTTTTTTATTCATATAATGTGCTGATTTTATCAATTACGTTCTTTAGCTGATGATGCTCGGACACTGAAGATACAAGGAAGCCAGAAATTTTTTCTTTCTGTCTGGGTGTGAAATTTATTATATTTTCTATCTTTTCGGCGAGTTCGTCGGCGTCATTGTGGCCAAAAATTAGCTCTTTGGCATAACCGTCAAAATATCTCTTGAATACATCATTGGAAGTAAGAGTGATGCATCCCGATGCCATGCCCTCAAGAATTGCTTTATCAATTCCACCATCGGGCGTCAGGCCAACAACAATATCGGATTCTTTATAATAGGGGGCAATTTTACTGTATGGAATAAATCCGACGAGATGAACCACTTCTTCTAATTTTAAATTTTGAATTTTAAATTTTAAATTTTCTAGATATTCATCATCTTTCAATATCACTGGTTTGCCAACTATTTTAATTTCAAAATCGAGGCCTTTTCCTTTAAGAATTCTGGCGGATTCAATAAGAGTTTCGTAATTTTTTATTTTGGAAATCCTTCCGACGCTAAGTATTCTTAACTTACCGTCACGGGACCAGCTTCTTTGAGTCCGGAATTTGTCTATGTTAATCCCGTGGCCGGTCTCAATTATTTTTTTACTTTTAAATTTCAAGCTTTCTTTGGCGGCTGTTACGATTTTATAGCAAAGTTTTTCTGCAATTTTCAATCTAAGCGTTACGGATCGGTGTAAATACCAAAAAATTATCTTTTTTCTAAAAATAAGAGCTGCTGGCCATGATGCGATTACAAATATAGGCGACATATGAGAAAAGATGCCACTCGATTTTGGTACTAAAGAAAAAAGTAGTTTATAGAATTTAAAAAATCGGAAGACTCTTGAGCTATTTTTTTCTTTACCCAAAGAATATACGTAGACATTGCTGGGCAAATCATAATTACCCTTGGCTAGTGTGATCACGTTAACTTCTTCGAAATATTTGCTAAATTCTATAATCCAGTCCACAAAAAATCCCAAAAGATCGTCCTCTTGATCAACTTTTTGAGTAATAATTAAAAGATTTCTTTCGCTCATATTAGATTTTTCAAATTATCGGCATAATTTTTTATTGATGATATTTTTTCAAACTGAGAAGCGTCAATCGTGGGCCCTAGATCCTTTATTTCATTAAAAGTGCTGACGACTTCTTCGGCAGACCAGCCTATTATTCGACCATTAGATTTATTGACCACATCGCTTACTATCCCTGCATTGGTTGCTATCACTGGTATCCCACAGGCTAAAGCCTCTAGAATCACCCTTGGACCACCCTCATTGTATGAAAGCATAACCAGGACTCTAGATTCATTGATTAATCTGGCAATTTCAAATGAATCTTTGGCATATCCATGCATAATTAAATTACAATGGCGGTCTTTGAAGCCTAAAAGGCCGCCATTGTAATTTTTAATCCATTCCTCGATATAATTACGCATAGAACCGATGCCGACGATAAGAATTTTAAGATTAGATTTTTGAGCCACCCCTAACAACAGATCCAATCCCTTATTAGACTCTAGTCTTCCAACAAATATTAGGTCGTACTTCTTCTCGAGACTTAACGGCTTAAAAATATTCAGATCAATATAAAACGCTGGGATATATTTTAATTTCTCCTTCGGTACGCCATACTTGGTTAAAAAATCAGGAACTTGAATCCTATTAATAACGCGAACAGCCGATGCCTTCTTCGCAATAAATCGTACGAATATTTTCGTATACTGTTTATAGAACCACTCTCTAAAATTGGCTGACCTTGGGTGACCAGGTATGTGCATGATCTCCAGAATATATGGAACCCTAATCTTCATCCACAATAATCCAGCACCAATGCCATTATAGAAGGGCGGATAATCCTGAACGGTCATGAGGTCAAAATGATTAATTCTATATAGTTCAACTCCCTTCGACAAAAAAAACAAGGGATGCAAAAATAGAGGCCATTTTGAAATATGAATATGAACATTGCCAAATATAATTTTCTCGCCTGCGACCTGGTTCTTGATGCGTGGTGAAATAATATCAATTCTATCCCAGTATTTATGAAATTCTTCTAGAGTATTATAAAATGCTCCTTTTCTATCAGAGGCTAGGTCGGTTACACTCCCCAACCCAGTTATCATTAGTAGTTTAGCCATGGCTATCGTAGGTTCTCAAATTTATGTGGCAATAAAAACTCTTCAACGAGTGCAATGGTCTCGGTATACATTCTCTCGGAAGAAAAGTGTCCAGCAGTTTTTTTACCTTCTTCAATGAAACGTTCGCGCATTTCGTCAATTTTATACACAGTTCTAATTGCTTCAATTAAATTGAATTCATCATTATACTTAATCATAAAACCATTCTCCCCCTGATTAATAATTTCTCGATTACCACCAACACCCGTTGTAATAACCGGTAAGCCAGCCGCCATAGCTTCAATTATCTGATGGGAAAAGCCCTCATACCCAGTGTTAAGCACAAAGACTTCCGAAGCAGCCAGATAAAGAGCCACGTCTGATCGAGATTTTTTACCGACAATAAAGACTTTTTTTTCAAGGCCCATATTCTTAATCATCTTTCTAAGTATCTCTCCGTCTGGTCCATCACCAACAATTACCAATCTAAAGAATTGATTTATCTCTAAAAGCTTGGGCATGATCTTAATTAACATTTTAAAGCCCTTCCATGGAACTAACCGCCCGACCGAGACAATCAAGGTCCCGGCAATACCAATTTTTTTGCGAGCCTCTTCTTTGGATATATCTAAAAACTTAAAATCGGTCCCATTATAAACAACGTATATCTTATTCTTGTCTATCCCCCAATTTGCAACGATTTGCTTAAGATATTCCGATGGTACGATAATACCAGACGAATTCTTGCATACCCAAATTTGAACTTTATGCAAAAATTTAGCCCAACCATACTTAGGTAATTTCTGAAAATCATTGATCATCAAAAAGGTTTTACCCATATTGATCGCCCATTCCCAAGAACGATCACCAACGATTTTAACAAGAAACTTCTTTTTGTAAGCGCGGGCGGCCCGCAACGCGGGTACGCCCGCGCTCGATGCATTTAAGGCAACCACTAAATCGGTTTTCTTGGCTTCACGTCGAGCTTTCATGTAGTACCTAAAATAACGAAATAATCTAAAATTTTTCCGATAGACTCTAATAACACGGAAAGGGTACTTCTTATCCTCGGCCACACTCCATTTATCGGAATAGGTCATGACTGTTACATCGTATTTTTCTGATAGCTTTGTACCAAAAGTTAGAGCATAGGAAGCTGGGCCACCTATGTCAGGAAAAAAAATACCAGTACAAATAAGGATTTTAGATCTTTCTTTCATTTATTTTCTAGTGAAGATATTGAATTTGATTATGTGCCATATAGCCGCAACACCATCTCTCCAACCAATTTTTTTACCATCATCGTATGTTCGGCCATGGTATGATATGCCAATTTCATACACTCTGAATTTATGCTTTGCAATTTGAGCAGTAAGCTCTGGCTCGATGCCAAACCTTTGAGCTACTAGACATGGCAGAATTTCTCTTAATGCTTGCCGAGTAAATACTTTGTAGCCGGTTTCCATATCTGATAAATTCAAGCCTGTTAGAATATTGGAAAGCAGGGTCAGTCCAGTATTGGCTACATAGTGCCAAAAATATAAAACTCTACGCGGAAATACTGTCACAAATCGGGAACCATATACTACATCGGCAAGATCATCAATGATCGGTTGAACCAAAGATTTATATTCTTGCGGACTATACTCGAGATCGGCGTCCTGGATCAATATTACATCTCCAGTAGCCTCAGCAAAACCTCGACGTATCGCAGAACCCTTTCCCTTGTTTCTTGATTGAGATAATACCTTATATTTGTGTTCGAATTTTTTTAAAATCTCTTGACTTCTATCGGTCGAACCGTCATCAATAAATATTAATTCTTTCTCAAAGTTTAAGCGTATAGATTCGATTGAGGAAATTAACTTCTCTAAAGTTGACTCTTCGTTGAATACAGGAATTACGATAGATAATAATTTAATGTCCATTAAAGTAATGATTCAACCTGGTCAATCATTCTATCCAAATTAAATTTAAATAAAACGGTTTGGTGACCCTGAATTGCAAATTCAGATCTCAATCTGTCGTCATTTATAAGCTTAATGATAGATGCTGAAATTTGATTGGGGTGTCCCGCATCAACTAATAGGCCATTTTTACCATTTTCTATAATCTCAGATGTAGCCCCTACGTCTGTGGCTATGACTGGCACCTTGGAGGCCATAGCCTCCAATAAACTCCATGAGAAGCCCTCCTTTACCGATGACTGGATATACATATCAAAAGCGGTCATAAAACGGCTCCCAGGGGTAATTTGGCCCAATAGAAGCACTTTCTTTTCTAGGCCCTGATCCTTAATTAAAGCTTCCAATTTAGGTCTTTCGCCGCCTTCTCCGATTATCACAAAAATGACCGAATTATCATCCCTAAAAGGCACAGCCGCAAGGATAAGATTTTCAAGCGCTTTGGCTGGATAAAAATTCGCAACCGCGCCAATAATTATCTCTGCCTGAAAAACTTTTCCCGATTGGCGAGAAAGTTTCTCAAAAATTCTAAGCCGGGCCTCATCTCGAGTTAAGCTGTTTACTTTATAGACATCCAGACCATTATGAACCACTGCGATCTTATCACGAGGACGAATGCCTAATAATTCAGCCTGCTCTTTATCTCTCTTACCATTAACAATTATTATATCTTTCCATCGAGCACTGATTTTCTCCAAGATAACCCACATGCGTTTTTTCCACTCTGGCCACGGATCATTAAATGCCCAGCCACCAATTCGATAAATGACTTTAGCCCGACAGATACGAAAAGGAAAAACAAAAGAAAAAGCACCCAGAAAACCAGCCTTTGAACTGTTTAGGAACAGGGCATCAGGATTAAAAGATTTAATTTCTTTTCTGATTCTGAAATATGCCATAACATCACTAGGCAAAGAGAGATTTCTTTTTAGCATCGGCAATGTCGTTATCGTAACTGCAATTTCTTCAATGGCTTTCGTAAATTCGCCTCCGCCGTCAGCACCAACGCATATTTTTATTTCATAATTAAGATTGTTCCTCAGCCTACTAACTAAATTAAAAATAAAGCGCTGAGCGCCCCCAAACTCTGACTGCGTAATAATGATCAGCAGTCGTTTTTTATTGTTATTTTTCGAGTTGAATCCAGAGTCCATTTATGCGATGATGTTAGCATAAAATGAGCCAGGAATCAAAGAAAATTCTATTATTTACAACGGCCTTTAAACCACTCGTCGGCGGGTCAGAAATTGCGATTGAAGAAATTGCGCAAAGATTACCGGATATAGTATTTGAAGTTGTGACAGCAAGATTTGATCGACACCATAAAAAGACGGAGAGAATAGGCAATATCCGCATCCACAGATTAGGACTTGGCTTTAAATTTGATAAGTATTTGTTACCGATTCTAGGATATCTGAAGGGTCGAGAGTTGGTAAAAGGAAAAGAACAAATAACAAATATAAAATGCGCCCACGCCTATCAGGCTTCTTATGGAGCAATGGCCGCATATTTATTGAAGAAAAAATATCCTGCTTTAAAATTTATTTTAACTCTTCAGGAAGGCAAGGACTTTGATCGACAGAGTTGGTTGTTAAAATTGGTTCGAAAGATAATAATCAAAAGGGCTGACTTAATTACAGCTATCAGTAAGTACTTGAAAAATTTTGCAGAATATATATCTCAAAAGAATAATGTCATTTTAATACCTAATGGCGTGGATCTGACTATTTTTAAACGGGATGGGCTAGAAGGATCGGCATTAAAGCAAAGCTTAAGCATAAAAGAAGAAGAGCGAATCGTGATAACCGTATCGCGATTGGTTGAAAAAAATGGTATTGGCGTATTATTAAAAGCCTTCGCGTTGATGCAAGAAAAATTAGACATCAAGACCAAGCTTGTAATTATAGGCGATGGTCCCCTTCGCATCAGATTCGAACAAGCTGTAAATGATTTGAGCCTAGATAAGAAGGTTTTAATGCTGGGAGAAATTGATCACGAAGAATTACCAAGATATTTAAGCATGGCGGATGTCTTTGTCCGTCATTCGTTGTCCGAGGGTCTCGGAAATGCTTTTCTCGAGGCAATGGCCTGCGATCTACCAGTGATAGCAACGCCAGTCGGCGGAATTATTGATTTCATTGAGGATGGCAAAACGGGACTACTAACCAATATTAATGATGTTGAGAATCTATGTACCAAGATAGGACAAGTATTAATTGACATTGAACTGAAGAGGAAACTAATCGAAAATGGTAAAAAACTGGTTGTGGAAACATACGACTGGCATGGTATCGCCCAGAAGATGGGACAAATATATTAGTCATGCGACCGAACTTCGTCTTTTGTCGAAATGATAAATTGGTTGAATAAATTAAAGATGATAGTAAATACTTGGAAGATAATCCCGGTTATTTTTTTGTTTATTCTTATTAGTTCCCTGATGATTCATGGACTCTATTCTATTAATCAAGACATTGGTAGGCACATTAAAACTGGCGAGATAATCTGGCAAATAAAATCAGTTCCCAATACTAATCTATTCTCATTTACTGTCCCTGATCATCCCTTCATCAATCATCACTGGTTTGCCGAAGTAATTTTTTATCTGATGAATTTAGTTGTAGGTCTTAAAGGTCTAATTATCTTCAAGGTAGTCATCAATCTTCTGTCTTTTCTGTTTATCTATCTAGCCGTCAGAAAAAGAACATCAATTTGGGCGATCATTCCTATATTTGTTTTGTCGATCTTAATATTTACCGAACGCACTGACGTCAGGCCAGAAATATTTAGTTATCTGTGCTTAGCATATTATCTATTTGCCATTTCCAAATCTAAATACGAGAATTCTCATCACTGGCTTTACGCATTACCATTTATTCAAATATTTTGGACCAATACGCATATATATTTCGCCCTCGGACCAATACTATTTTTTTTCTATCTGATCGATAGATTTATTGAGAGCAGTTATGATTACAATGGCGGTCTTTTTGGCTTCAAAGACCGCCATTGTAATCGGCCAGTCCTTATCATTTTTGTACTCGTTATATTGTCTACGTTGATTAACCCTAATTTTATCAATGGGGCCTTGGCACCGTTTAAAATTCTAGCCGACTACGGCTATTCAATTATAGAAAATCAAAATATCTTTTTCTTGACCGATTACGGCATATCAAAGTTTACTATCAGCTTATTTGAATTATCAGTTATTGTTTTTATTTTAAGCTTTGCCGTTGCTATTCGTCGTGGCGCTAAGAAAATAACATTTGAAATATTGGCAGGACTGACATTTGTTATTTTAGCCGGAAAAATGATTCGCAATTTTGGGCCTTATGCTTTTGTCTTTGCCTCTATCGCTTCGACAAATTTTGGATATATTAAAAAAAATATTAGTAAGAAAATGGCCGTCACATTGTCTACCGTAGCTGTTATTGGCTTGGGCTATCTTTCTTATTCAGTATATAATAATTCGTTTTATAATTTCATCGGAAGCTACAAACACTTTGAGCTGGCGATCCCATCGGGAGCAGAAGGTGCTATCAATTTTATAAAAGAAAATAAAATCAAAGGACCAGTATTTAACAACTTCGACATTGGTAGCTATATGATCTGGAAAATGTATCCGGATGAGAAAGTTTTTGTTGATGGCCGTCCCGAAGCTTATGGCCAAGAATTCTTTGATAAAATCTATAAACCCATGCAAGAAGATCCGAAAGTTTGGGCCAAGTTATCTGAACAATACAATATTAATTATATCCTATTTACACACACTGACATCACGCCTTGGGCTAAGACATTTTTGAATCGCATTTCTCGAGACAAAAACTGGCCCATAATTTATCTGGACAGTAACTCCGTTATATTCATAAAAGATACTATCGCCAACAAGGCCCTCATTAGTAAATCTCGCATCACTCCGAAATAATAAGTTAGCTTATCTCCGATTGCGTCTAGAATATTAGCTTGTCTTTTTAAATTATTTGTCCCATCTATCGATGTCGCTAATTGCGATACTGGTGTTGGCGTAGATAATACCGAATATTGAACTCTCCTTGGAATAATAGTCGGCATTATCGACATGGTTTGTTTGGATTTTTCTGTATTCTCAACATAGAAATTATTAATCTGGCCTGAGAGTTTTGATGAAGTTTTTTTGATTATCTTCGGCTTAGGAGTTTTGGATGGTATTGGAATCGAAACTGGAGTTGGAGATGGGGTTATGGTGACATTTTGTTGAGATGCACTTGAGTTAACCACTGGCTCTTCGACAACTCCGCTAAGCGTGTTTCTCAAATCTACACTGAGAGTTCCGGATATATTAGATGCCCATACATCCAAACCAACCAAAAATGCCATCAAGGGCAATAAAATCATAACTACACCTAGTAATTTATCGACTTTCGAAATCATAAGTCGTAGAATAGCCTCCTCCAATTGTTCCAGGCGGTATTTTAACTTCAACGTTTAATTGGATCTGCCGACCTAATTTTGTTGCATCTAAGTCGCTAGTCAGCAAGAGACCATCTGAGAATGCACTGGCACTAGCTACGACCACAGCATTACTTGCCGAGTTGATTATTGATTGAGCTGAATATATTCTCATATTCAATGCGGCGCTTATTGTACTTGTATTGCTAGTCCAATCACCAAACCTAACGAACAACTCGTCCCCCGCCTTCGGTATCGTTAGATCTAGAATCCACTTCCAGCCATGGTCATAATTATTGTCAGCCACGGCTGAACTTTTTGTTATGGCCACATTAGTGAGAGTGATTGCACTTACATCATCTGGGTCAGGAGTAGATATCGGAGTAGGCGTGGGCGAAGAGCTAGGAGTAGGAGTCGGGGTTAAGCTTGGTGTTGGCGAGCTATCTGGTATCGGTGTAGGAGTTGTAGATTCTGGCAAGGTATAAGTTACCTTTAAACCGAGATAATCATGACTAGTAGCGGATTCAATTACATCGGGAGGATTACGATAAGTTAGAAATCTGATTTTTAGATTATTTACCTTCTGGGGCGTATTGATATATGAAGAGATATCATAAGAGCTAGTAGCATCGGTAGAAGATGGTGGAATTGTGACGATCTCCGTATGAGTAAAATCTGATCCGTCCCATATCTCAAATTTTGCGCTATTGAGCGCATTACTATTAGATTTTCTAAAATTGTGGACTAATGTTACTGAGCTTATGGTCGCACTAGCAATAATATTTGGAGAAAAAACAAATTCCAGGTATCTGTCCTCATCGAAAGCGCCTGTCATAGGCCAGCCTATCCGCTTAAATCTATTTGAGTCAGCAAATTTTAGTTTATTAATATCACTGATCGTCAGATCAACACTAGAACTGCCATTTGAATCCACACCGCTAACCACGGCAAAGTTTTCAGTAACTGATGTTTCGGCCAGAGCTTTTTTGAAATTTGAGCCAATTATAGTCGCAACAAAAAATAAGAAGATTATCGAAACCAGCGAGTATCTAGAGGAGAAATATCTAGACATATATCATTTAATTATATACTGGCATTCGATATTTCTGCAATTTCATTTACTATTAGTTATCCACAGAAACTACAAAGGCTGCCATTGCGCAATGGCAGCCTTTGTAGTTTCTGTAATCTGATTTCATAATTTTGTAAATAAAAAGACGGTATCGATTTTCTCAATACCGCCATATCCCATTATCCTAGAAATCTCCGCTAGCACCACCGCCTCCAGAGGAGCCACCACCGAATCCACCAAACGAAGAATTACTACTTCCACTATCATAGCTACTAAAACCAGAATACGGACTATCGGGGTGCGTAGAATAATTCAGCCTACGATGGTTGTCGTTACTCAACGAATGTCTGGGTAGATTGAGGAGTCTGTCAACCACAACAAGTAACGCATATATGGTTAGCCAGTTGGGACTATCTACCCTAGACTGACTTTCGGCCTCACCTAATTTTTGCTCTGCCTGAGTGATCTGTGCCTCATCTACAAGAGCTTTTTCCCGAACAACTACAACCCTCTTCGGGATAGCCTCAAAAAGCTCCTTAGACTTCTTCTCGGCTTTCTTTCTCTCGTGAATTCTCGACTCAATACCATTAATTATTTCACCGGGAGAAAGCTGGACAAGATTATTGAGAATATCTCGAAGGGCATAGTATCGCCCCTCTAAAGCACTCAAGGTATCTTCTTGATCAACTGCAATAATATTAAGGTCACCTTCAGTCTTACTAATCTTTCCCGGTAACACGGTCAGCTTGTTGCTTGCCGCCCCATATTCGTCTGGCGTAATTTCTTTGGCCAGTTGTTCCAGTCTTGCCACCGCCAAGAGATATTTTCCGCGGATAGTCGCTATACTTTCTCGGCCAGTATCAATACTATTCTTGATTAAATCTTTGAACTCATTGCGCCGATGCCTTCGATACAGCAATACTGCTGGCGGACCAAATAAAACTGCCGAGGCAAGCACCACGAGGAACACATATTTAAGCGCTACTGCGAATTCGGCATTTATACGAGCTTGCACTTCTTCTTGCCTTTTCTTTTCTTCAGCTCGTGCTTCAACCCGCGCCTGAAATGGTTTCGAGCCCAGATAATCGATGATTCCATTGACCGTAGCTTCTGTGCCTGCTGGCCAATTATTAACTTTAAAGTTCGGATTTGCATATTGCCGAATAATTTGACCGGATTCACTATCGGTAAGATCCGACTCAAGGCCATAGCCGACCTCAATGCGAACC
>Ga0076080_133_pt1 | contig 15400 bp, 18 predicted proteins | sample RifGroC1_FD_68189 | JGI IMG/M metagenome (GOLD analysis project Ga0076080, IMG submission 68189) | Parcubacteria bacterium GW2011_GWC1_39_29 | reverse complement strand
TTAAAATCACATAAGGCTGATCCTCGTATAAAATAAATGACTTTGGTTTTAATTCGTTTACTCCTAATGACATGGCGTAATTACATTAATATCAAAAGCTCGCTTATTATATCAAAATAAAAGCGCAAATCAAGCGTAGCTAATTATTAGCTGGTCTGAAGAAAAGGGTGATCAAAAATATAGCACCGCTGACCAATACTATAACTGGACCAGGCGTGAAGCCTACATAAATGGAAAGGAATATTCCGATTAAAGAAGATAATGCACCAAAAAGCATAGCCCAAAGAGAATAGCTAGAAAGACTGTTGGATAGATTTTTGGCTGCGGCGGCTGGGATAATAACTAATGAGCCCATGAGTAACGTACCTGCGACTTTTAATCCCAAGGCCACGACGACAGAGACCATAAGCAGGAAAATGAAGTTTATCATGTTAATTTTAATACCCATTGATCTGGTAAGATCTTTAGACATGATTCCCAGTACTAAGCCCTTGGTTATCTTGGGAATAATAAGTAAAATAGCGACAACTGAAACGGCTGTCAAAATTAAATCGTTAAATGTAACTTTAGTAATATCTCCGAAAAGTGCTTCCAGCAATTCTGGTTCCGGTGTAAGTATAAGACCTAAGGCTAGACTCAGTGTAAAGAAAATACCGATCAGAGTCTCGGATGGCAATGTGGTTTTCCTTTCTAATATCGCAACGCCGATAATCGCAACGATTAACGCAAAAGTTGCTCCAATGAAAGGATTAATATTAAACAATAATGCAATTGCGATACCAGGTAAGGCAACATGCGATAAGGCATCACCCACAAGTGACATACGACGCAATATCATAAAAGCACCTAAATAGCCGGCACCAATGCCGATTAAAACTGCTGTCAAAAGTTGCAGGCCTAGGTTATTCATGACTATGTTCGTGTTTATAGAAGCCGACCGTACCACCATATAGTTGAGATAGAGCGGTTGGATCAAGTACTAGGTTGGGTTGGCCGAAACAAATCATTTTTTTGTTTAAGCAAATTACATTATTCGCATAACGATAAACTATGTTTAGATCATGAGAAATTAATAAGACTGTCATATTCCTCTCAACTCTCAGCTTCTCAATTAGATTATATATTGTTTCTTCTCCGCCGACATCAATACCGGAAGTTGGTTCATCAAAAAGCAAAATATCCGGATTGTCTATGACTGACCAAGCAATCAGTACTCGTTGAAGTTGGCCGCCGGATAAAAGGGCCAGGCGATGCTGCAAGAGGTGTTCGCGGACGTAATGTTCAACGTGACCACCGTGACTGTCGTCGGAAATGCCGACGGAAACTAATGATCGGACAATGACATCCAGGTTATTATTTTTAAATTCCAAAAATTCCCTCACAGTTAAGGGCAAATCTTTATCAATATAGAATTTCTGAGGTATGTAATTTGTTTTCAATCCCTGTCCCCAGACTATAGACCCGGAATAGGGGAATAGGCCAAGCAGCGTTCTGAAGAGAACGGATTTACCAGCACCATTAGGCCCGACGATAGCTAAAACATCTCCTTTTTTAACAAAGAAATTAAGATCGTTGAGAATCTTGTTATTATCGATAGTGACACTGAGGTCATGTACGTTTAGTACCGTCTCCTGCTCCATGTGTAAATTATAGCACATAATGAGGCCTAATAACCCAAAATTGTGTACAAAAGTCTCAGGATTGACAATAATCCTATAAAATGATACAATATAAGGATAATGAACATATATAGATCCTCGGTTAAATACCTCTTTTTCGTGATATTTCTTGGCGCTATTTCTAGCCCGGCTTTTGCTTATATGGATCCATCAGAAGTATTGAGTCGTTCTCGTAACGAATCTGAATTGGTTTGTAATGTTATGTATGGACTGGGTTTGCCATGTGGTTCTGGTAGAGTAACTTCCACTAATTCGCAGACAACCTATTATAATAGTATTACCACATCTAATAATTCAAATTCATCTCAGAATAATTCTTCTACTAATACCACTACTACCACATCATCTAACAACGATGGTTGGTCTTGGTCTGGTGTCTCAAACTTGTCAGCGTCTATATTCACAGGTAATGTTTCTAAGAAATTTACAAACAATCAAATATCCCTAATCAAATCTTCTACTAATCCAGGCGTCTACGAGATTATAGATGGTAAAAAGCATAATATTCCCAACGAAGAAATCTTCAATGATTACGGATACAAGAAAGAGATGGTTAGAACCGTAGCTCAATCGGAGATAGATCGTTATCCAAGAGCTAAATTAATCCAGGCTAAAGGAGATAATAAAGTATATTATCTAACTGAAAACGGTATGAGACGTTTAATGCCAGATGCCAAGATTTACGAATCTTATGGCAATCGTAAAGCTGATATCGTCACAATCAGTAAAAAAGAATTAAATTATTATCCAGAAGATTTATATATTTATCAGGAGAATCCCTTAAATAGAGATGTCTTTATGATTAGTAATGGTATAAAACAATATCTAACGCCTATGGCAATAAGAAGAATGGAATTGAAAGAATTTCAGGTTGCTCCGGTCAATCAATACGAATTCAGTTATTACAAAACCGGCGCCCCAATCATCTACTAAATAAAAGCCAAGAATAAGACTTTTGAGAGTACGGAATATTTTCTACTGAAAATTTCCTCGTTCTCGCGCCGTCGCGCTGCGAAAGCCTCTCAAAAATCCCATTCCTTGGCTTTTATTGTACGTGAATATCAATATTTCTAAGACCGTTGAGGAAATCTTTGATAGGGAGTATCTTTTTGCCTTCTAATTGAAGTAAGGTAGGAGATACGTACTTGTCGAAAGCGCGGATTAAGAGTCTAGATTTTTCTTTTATAGTCTTTTCTTGGCTATTATAGTCAACTATCTCTGCCTCAAATATATTTAATGTTTTATTATTCAAAGTTGTCCATACGCCAGGATTTGGATTAAGAGCTCGAATCTGATTATAAATTTGTTCAGCTGATTTTGACCAATCGATTCTGCCGTCTGGGCGCTCATATTTCTTGCAAAAAGTTGCCTGATTATGATCTTGTTCTTGTGGAATTATTTTCCCGTTTAAATAGTCAGGCAATGCGTCAACCAATATTTGGGCTCCTATTTCCGCTAGTTCTTTCTCTATCTCTTCGTATTTTTTTTCTTTTGATATCTGGTATTCTATCTGTTTTAATAGTGGGCCATGATCCATTTCTTGGTCTATACGCATTAGGGTAACCCCAGTTTCTGAGTCGCCATTCATTTATTTTTGTAAATTCTTCAAAGAATGAGTCGTCTTTTAATGTGAGTGGCTGTAAAACTTTTAATCCCTTTTCTTGGGCAAAAACTTTGACTGGCGGGAGAGTGGGTGCACCTTTTCTGCCAGTTGGCTCGTCGGGCGTGGTAACTACTGCCTCTACACTAAAACCAGTCTCAATCAGTTTTTGTAAACTTGGTATGGCGAATTCTGGTGTCCCAAAGAATATTATTTTATGGCTTGACATTTTGTATCGCTTGGTTTAGTCTATTGCCCAGTATGGGATCAGGAGGACACACGAAGATACTGATTATCGTATTGTACATTGGCATGGGATTGTTATTCGTAGGAGTACTATCACTTGTTTCTCCGACCAGGACATGTAGCGCTCGTAAACCTGTAGCTATAATGGCAGTGGGAGTTGCCATCATGATTATCTGCATCTTGATCTTGGTTTTCCTAGGCTAGTCATGCAACCTATTCGCGGTTTTTGATAACAAAGCCGTTGAGGTGGTCGGTCTCATGCTGATAGATCCGCGCGAGGAAACCTCGCGCTTTTATTTTTCTCTTTTTCCCTTCTTCGTCCATAAATTTCAACATTACCTTTTTAGAACGTTTAATGGGTACGAAATATTCGGGAATTGATAAGCAACCTTCTTCTATCTCGTCAGATTCTCTGGAATATTCTGTAATCTCGGGATTAAAATATGCCTCCGGAACATTATTAGTTTTGGCAACGTTGGAATCAATTACAAATATAGCCAGATCTTTTCCGATTTGATTGGCAGCTAGTCCAACGCCATTATTCTTGACCATGGCTTCTTTCATATCTAAAATCAGTTTTACGTAAGAGCCATTCTTTATATCCGCGGAATCAACTGTCTTAAGTGTCTTTTTTAGTATTTTGCTTGGAAGTTTAGTGATGTCTAACATGGGCATATTATACAATAACGGCTAAGAAAATCAAAAATTAAGTTACACTATTTGGGTCAATATCTATACTCCAATCGTTGGGGACATAGCGAAGCAGACTCCTGATGTCGGCATAGTTTCGGTCGCATTTTAATATTAGAACAGATACGAAGTAGTTATTCTCACGATAACCATATTCTGCAAAATTATCTTTAAGTACGATCTGCTTTTCAAGTTTATTCTGAGCAATAGCCATTTTTAGCTTCTCAGATAACAGGCGAAGCGCAGATAGGCTCTTGGTTTTGTCGCTAGCCTTATATGATAATTTAATTATCTTAGAAAATGGAGGATAGAATAGAAGTTTTCGATCTTGTAATTCTTCATTATAGAATTCAAGCACATCTTGCCTGTCAATGACTGTATTAATTCGACTTTCAATTTTCGAAGTTTGAAGCAGACATTTTTTAGGATTAAAATCCAAGAGCTTATTGAGAGTTATTAATAATTTCTCCTCGGTTTTAAAATCAGAGAAATTACTTAAAGCATCAATGCTCGTAACTCCAATTAAATCAAAATTCAGATTATAGCGATGGCTCAAAATCATAGCCGTTGCGATTAAGATTATGGGTCCTGGCTTGGTTACCTCATTGATAATTTCCTCGGTTTCCGTATCGTTTTTAACGACATCCGAATCTAAAATTAATATCGGTGTCTTTTTTAGTTGGCCGAATTCAATAAAACGCAATAATTTGTCGTATATTTTTTGACTTCCGGGATAACCGGCCGGTCTCATATTGCCACTCTGACAATTCGGACAAAATTTTGGAACATCTTTGGTTAGGCTACAATGATGGCAATTGAGTATATATTGGCTGTGCTTATGGACGCGCATGGCGATATCACAATTTGGACAATTTGTAGCTTGTCCGCAGTTGGAACATATGTATAGAGAAGCATAACCACGCCGTGGTGCATAAATTAGTACTTTCCCGCTATCGTCAGCGGTTTGAATAATTTCAGATTTAAGCTCCGAGCTAAACATAGACAAATTATCCTGCAAACGTTCCGGAATCATATCGATCAATTTAATCGAATTGTTATTTTGAGTTTGTTTGTGAGACATTTTAATCCCTAGATTAATTGACTTAAAATATGATTCAATGTCAGGAGTTTGATCGGCAATAACAACATCGGCATTATTTAGACGGGCCACTTCAAATGCCAGGTCGGTTGCGCAATATTTCGGTGTCATGTCAGATTTGTACATTTCGTTAGATGAATCTTCGATAATTACTAGCCCCAAATTATTAAATGGTAAAAAAAGAGCAGTGCGAGTGCCAATTATAATTTGAGCATTACCGGAAGAAATGCGTTTCCACTTTTCAAAAAATTCTTTATTTTTGATCTGGCTGGATATCTGGATCGGATCAAAATCTAAGTTTTTTAATTCGTTATAATAATATGCTGAGACAGTTGAATCCGGTACAAGAATCAATACCTGTCCAGCATTTTTTGTATGTTCATTGATGTCCGGCAATAAAGATCGAAGCATCCTTTTGGCAGGAGCAGTTGTTGATTTATAGGAACTTACACTTTTAATACTTGCATCGGAATGGACATTGCTACTAGTCATAACATCAGAAAGATCATATTTTTTCTTACCAAAAAATGGTGGCAAAATCGTGGCCAATGAGATTCCCAGGGGCGAGTAATAATTTTTACTAATCCATGATGCAATTTTTAACTGATATTCAGTAACTTGAGGATTCTCAAAAAGTAATTTATTGGCCTTCTTAATTTGATAAGATGATTTTTTTAAAATCATCTTGCGATCCGTTAGAGGTGAGGATGAGATCACAATAGCTTGGGCCTGACGATGATTGATTGTAATTTCAATAACAGAACCTACCTTAAGATTTTGATTAAAATAGTAACTTAAAATCTGCGGCCCATTGGCCGGTATCCTAATCAACGGTATAACTTCAATTAGATACATAAAATTTATTAGTAATTGACGGGATAAATATACAACACATACCGAACCATTGAAAGGACGAGAAGAAAATGTGAGATTTCTTCCTTTGTTTTGGGTAATAAATCGGTTATAATGAAGCTATGAACAATAACCCAGAGATTAGGGTCAGGATGGCTCCGTCCCCGACGGGTTATTTACATATTGGTAGTGCTCGTACCACCCTTTTTAACTGGTTATTTGCTCGCAGCATGGGCGGAACATTCATTTTAAGAATCGAAGATACCGATCTAGAGCGATCCAAGAAAGAGTTTGAAGATGACATTCTCACTGGTCTGAAATGGCTAGGCTTTGATTGGGATGAATTCTATCGTCAATCGGAGAGAACTGATTTATACGAAACTTATATTAAGAGATTATTAGATTCTGGTAATGCTTTCTGGTGTTACCACACTCAAGAGGAGTTAGAGACAGAAAAGAAAGAACAACAAACTAAAGGTGAACCTCAAAGACATCTATGCGCATTCAAGCACAAAGATTCGAGTGATAATTCTCGACCTAAAGAAGGCGGTATTATCAGATTGTCAGTAGATGAAAATTCTACTAGATTTATTCATTTCAATGATTTAATCAGGGGAGATATTAAACAAGAAGAAAGACTACTGGGTGATTTTAGTATTGCCAAGAGCGAGCGAGCGCCACTATATAATCTTTCTGTCGTAGTGGATGACATAGAGCATAAAATCTCGCACGTTATTCGTGGTGAAGATCATATTTCCAATACTATGAATATAAAAAAGACTACTTACCAGAATCAATTATCAATTTTATTGGTTTCTTGGGATATACATATAGCAAAGAAATAATATCTAAAGAAGAGATGGCGAGCGAATTTGATTTAACAAGAGTTCATAAATCCGGAGCTATCTGGAACGTTGAAAAGCTTGACTGGATAAACGCCCAATATATAAAAAGACTTGAGTCCAGTAAATTTAAAGAAATTGCGGGCATTAATGCCTTACCCGACGCAGCCATACCATTCGTGACTGAAAGATTAGATAAATTGACAGATATCGGTAACTATAATTATTTTTGGGAAAAGCCAATATATGACAAAGAATTGTTAAGGTGGAAGAGCGGATCCCTAGAAGACGTGAAACGATCACTCAAAATGTCAAAAAAGATTATAGAAAATCATAATTTCAAAATTGAGAGTAGCAAGGAAGCTCTGAGATTATTATTGGATGATGCTGGTAAGTCATTAGACAATAGGGGATTGGTATATTGGCCATTACGAGTTGCATTGAGTGGCAAAGATAAGTCTCCTGATCCAGTTGAAATTGCCTTCGTATTGGGCAAAGAAAGTACGCTAAATAGGATCGATGATGCATTAGTAAAAATTTAAAAAAGTCCTGTTAGCGAAACAGGACTAAGACTGACAAGATAATACCTATGATCATACTGGCCAGCATGTTCGTAGTAACTGATGGCCAGAAGCCCTTTCTAAAAAATACCGATAGAAAAATAAGATTTACAGTGATGTCGCCCAGAGAACGAATTAGAGAATGATGCCACATATTCCATAGTACGGTTATAACAACCATGACCACAACAACTATACGTTCTTTCTTAATCTTGAGTAGTGCTAATACATGCCGGAGTATCCAGGTTGGTATTAATCGACCAAATGTACCATCTATTAACGATCCAACGATTGGGAAGACGAGTATGAACATGCAGGCCATCCTCAAATATCTCAATAAGTTGAAATCATGAATTTCATGCGTTCGTCCGATGAGATGCGGAATTGTAGCAGTACAAAGGATAATTACCGCTGCCCAAAAAACAGATTTTAGCTCAGGAGCATACTTTTTCATATCACCTTTCTGTCAAAGTACTAATGTAATTAAACTCTCTATAGTATATTATGTCAAAACTTTCTAAAAAATTAATTATAAATTCTGGATTAATAATACTAACTATTTTCTGGTTGGCGGGAATAGCCTTAGCTCAGACAGAAGAAGAGAGAATGGCTGAACTAAAGATACAAATTGAACAGCTTGAGTTGGAAGCACAGAAATATCGATCCAATATAGCTAGCGAACAAGAAGAAGCAAAAACTATACAGACAGCAATAGCCTCGTTAAAAAATCAAGTGGCAAGTATTCAGAATCAGATTTTACTAACTAATAAGAAAATAGATAAAAGCGGTATAGAAATAAATAATCTCGAAACTAATATATTTGATACGCAAAAAAGTATTGATTATCGAAAAAATACAATAGGGGAGCTTATCTTATATATGAGCAAAACAGATGCCGAGCCATTGATTTTATCATTGATCAAAAATCAAAATATATCTGATTTTTTGAGACAAGACTATTATGCCAGAACGATAAATTCTGATCTTTTAGATATGGTTTCGGAACTTAAAAATTCAAAAATACAATTAGAGTCAGAGAAATCTGACCTTGAGGATAGAAAGCAAGACCTCGAAGCTCTCAATAGAGACCAAGCCGCACAAAAATTATCATTAAGTCAGGCCAAGGTCGTTCAGGATAATTTACTTAAAATCACAAAGGGCCAGGAGGCGGCATATCAAAAAATGCTGCAAACTACCGAGCAGAAAAAGTCGTTATTTTTCACCGAACTACGTGAGTTAGAAACAAAGATAATCCAAGGTGGCCTGTATCTTGTACATGTTACGGCCAGCGGGTTACCTAAAAAGGGTACAGTATTGTTTAGTTGGCCTGAAGCTAGTCATAGAATTACTCAAGGGTATGGAATGACCACATACGCTAAAAGAGGGGCCTATGGTGGATCGCCTCACAATGGAGTAGATATTTCTGGCGGTATGGGGTCAAGGGTAATGGCAATTGGAGATGGAGAAATCATAGCTAATGGTTTAAATGATGGCTGGGGCAATTGGGTGGCCATAAAACATCCGAATCAATATAATCTTGTTAGCGTATACGCTCATATGAGCTCTCTGTCATTCTTACGCGTCGGCACACAGGTTACCAAGGGCCAAGTTATTGGCTACGAGGGCTCAACTGGTAATTCAACGGGTTCCCATTTACACGTAAGTATCTATAAAGACTTCTTCACTTATGTTAAAGAAAAGAATGGTCAACTTTATTTCAACTATTTTGATGGGTCAATCAACCCCCAGGACTATATGAAGTATTAATATTGCCATAATAACAGCTAATGTTATTATAGTTTAGTGAAGAATATATATCTAGACTATGCGGCGGCTACGCCCATGGACGCAAGAGTTCTAAAGAAGATGATGCCCTATCTAAGGGGCAATTTTGGTAATGCTTCATCGGCCCATAAATTTGGGGCCAAAAACCGTGAGGTCATCGAAGATGCCAGAAGGATTGTCGCTGAGCAACTTGGATGTCGCTCATCCGAAATTATTTTTACATCTTCTGGTACTGAGGCGAATAATCTCGCCCTATCAGGCATAATGAATAATCATGGTAAACGAGGGCATCTAGTTATATCCAGTATAGAGCATAAGTCGATAATGGCCGTAGCCAATAGGCTAGAGCAAGAAGGACATAAAGTTACAAAATTAAAGGTTGATAGATTAGGACTCGTTAATCTAAAAGAACTTGCTAGCGTTTTAGATAAAGGCGTAACTTTAGTATCAATTATTTATGCTAATAACGAGATCGGAACTATCCAGAATATTAAGGTTATCGCCGATTTAATTAAAAGATATAAAAAGCATACTAACTATCCACTATTGCATATCGATGCATGTCAGGCTCCGGGATTAATAGAAATTAATGTAAATAAGCTAGGAGTTGATTTAATGACATTAAATGGTGCCAAGATATACGGACCAAAAGGTGTCGGAGTATTGTATAGGGATATAAACGTTAATCTATCGCCCATGATATTAGGCGGGGGACAGGAGATGGGAATGAGATCCGGTACAGAGAACGTAGCTGCTATTGTTGGATTTGCCGAAGCTTTAAAAAATGCAGAACAAACGAGAAATATCAATTATAAAAAGATTCTGATTATAAAAAATTATTTAATAAAGAAATTATTTTCAATCATACCAAAAGTTGTTATTAATGCCGATAGCTTATACATGTTACCAACTATTATTAATGTTTGTATGGATAATATATCTTCGGAACGTCTGGTACTGAGCTTAAGTAAAAAAGGAATCTATATTTCGTCAGGCTCTGCTTGCGCAATAAACGAAGATATTGGATCTTATGTATTGAGAGCGATCGGTCTTAGAGGGCAGGAAGCTGAATCTTCCGTAAGGATATCTATTGGTAAACATACGACAAAGCATGAGATTGATGTTCTTGTTAACGCCTTAAAGACGGAATATTTAAGAAAATAACTTCTGGTGGTATAATAATTAATAGTATAAACAGGGGAGTACTAAAATAGTTAAATTATATGAGTATAAATGATCTTATTAACGGACTGAAGGCGATAGCAGGATTATTGATCAATATTCTTATGGTAATAATAGGTGTACTCTACGGTATATTAAAGGAACTCCTGAGTTTGATTAAATAAAAGAGCAAGAAGGCCAACGATTCAATATACTGTCGCATAACCTACATTGTGCGACGTGGTATACCTCTTGAATTGGGCACTCCCCTGGGTCCAAATATCGATTAATAAGAAAAGCTCCTTATAATAAAAACCGCGCAATGCGCGGTTGTGTACTATCTCCTTCCCCAGTTAATTCCTCTAAACATAAAAAGTTTGTCTCCTTCGGTTATCGAATTTCTCCACGCTACTATATGCATTTTGGTACCTGCTATAGCCCTAGCGACATATTTCGGATCAGTCTTAAGAATAAAGTCGATTAATTTCTCCGCTCTATCGTCTACTCCCTCAACGTCAGGTAAAATGATATGAAATTCTAAAAATACGGTCCATCGAAATAAAACTAGAGATTTGGCTGGTCCTAACTCACGATATCTAACCCTAATAGTATAAGAAACGTGGTGTTTGTGTACGTTTGCCTTGTTAATATCGGCGGCATGTAAAGATCTTGCTACGTCAGGTATATCGTTAATATTGACTGTAGCAATGTCAGCTCTTTGTTCCATCGCAGCCATTTTGATAGTCCCCTAAAAATAACTGCGACTAAGGTAACATGGTCATGTCGGTATGTCAATATGCTGTGCTAATCAGGGCATTTCTAGTAGAATAGGATATATGCCTAAATTAATATTTGATATCGAAACAGTCGGCGTTGAATTCGAATCTTTGGATGACAAAGCTAAAGAATTACTTTTGGCTTACGCTGAATCACCCGAAGAGATTGAGGGTATAAAAAATGGACTTGGCCTGTCACCTTTAACTGGCGAAGTAGTCGCTATTGGTATTTTGAATCCAGATACTGAAAAGGGCGCGGTTTATTATCAAGCCGGAAAATCAAAACTAGAAAAGAGTGAAGAAAATAATGTCCAATATATCCCCTGCTCCGATGAGAAAGGTGTCCTTAAATATTTTTGGGAGCTAGCAACTCATTACGATCTGTTTATTACCTTCAATGGCCATGCTTTTGATTGTCCTTATTTGATGATACGCTCGGCCGTACTGAAAATAAAACCAACTGTTAATCTAATGCATAATCGTTACGCCAAGCAGCCCCATTTTGATTTATTGGACGTATTATCTAACTTTGGTGCAGCCCGATGGCGCAAGAGTTTACACATGTGGTGCCAGGCCTTTGATATAGAAAGTCCTAAGGCCGATGGTATTACTGGTGATGATGTTGCGAGACTATATAAAGATAAGGAGTATCTAAAAATCGCCAAGTACTGTTTTGGCGATATAATTGCGACAGGTAAACTATACGATTACTGGAATAAGTATCTAAATATTAGATAGTGTTATTCTTATCGGCTGCTTTTCTCTCGGCGCGAATGCGATCTATATCGGTAAGATATTGTTTTCTGAGGCGAATATTTTTGGGAGTTATCTCTAAGTATTCATCGTCTGACATTACCTCTAGCCCTCTTTCTAGGGATAGGAGGAGTGGTGGTATTAGCATAATATTCTCATCCGAACCCGAGGCTCGCATGTTCGTTAGTTTTTTGCCTTTGATTGGATTGACGGTTAAGTCGTTACCCTTGGCTGTATTGCCGATAACCATCCCTTCATAAACTTGCGTGTTGGGATCAATATACAAAGTACCTCTTTCTTGGAGATTATATAAAGAAAATCCCAAAGCCTTGCCAGTCTCAGCAGAAACCATAGATCCGGTTTCTTTCTTTCTGATATCGCCGACATGTGGTCTAAAACCAATAAAGCGGCTAGACAAAATACCTTCCCCTCGAGTATCAATAACAAATTCGTTTCTAAAAGATCTCTTGCCTAGTTTTTGGATAACAACGCCAGCAAGTGTATCAGGCACATCAATGATTGCTTCTTCAAATGGTTCCATCTTCTGACCATCAATCTCTTTAATAATAACCTGAGGCTGTGAAACTTGTAGTTCGTAGCCTTCGCGTCTCATATTCTCTAGAAGTATCGATATGTGTAATTCTCCCCTACCATAAACTTTAAAATATTCTGAAGAATCAAAATCTACCTTTAGTCCAATATTTACCTCCAGCTCACGTTCAAGTCTTTCACGTATTTGTCGAGTTGTGACAAATTTGCCATCTTGTCCGGCAAAAGGAGAATCGTTAACTAAAAAGTTTAAGCTAATTGTTGGCTCATCTACACTAATTGCTGTCAGGGGTTCCTGATTGGCATTGTTGCAAACAGTTTCTCCAATATATATGTCGGGTAATCCAGCGACCATAACAATATCCCCGGCAACTGCCTCTTCGACTTCCGTTCTTTTCATGCCTTGAAAAGTATATAGCTTGGAGATCTTGCCTGTCTGAGTTTCTCCGGTGACTTGTTTTACTATTACATTAGATCCGTTTTTCATTACACCCTCATATATTCTTCCGATGCCAAGACGGCCAAGAAAATCATCATAAGCAAGATTGAATGGTTGAAAGCGTAAAGGTAAAGTGGTATCTGATTTTGCCGGCGGGACATCTTCAAGAATAGTATCCAATAGGGGCGTTAGATCGACAGAGGGATGGTCTAAATCAGTTTTAGCAATACCCTCTCTGCCAATAGCAAATACTGTTTTAAAATCTAACTGTTCGTCGGTTGCTCCCAAATCCATAAATAACTCGAGTACGTCTTCTTGAGCTTGAGTTGGATCGGCGGCCGGCTTGTCTATCTTATTGATAACAACGATTGGTTTAATGCCAAGTTCGAGTGATTTTTTTAACACGAATTTAGTTTGTGGCATAGGACCCTCTTGAGCATCCACGACTAGTAAAACCGTATCAATAGAACGTAAAACGCGCTCAACTTCGGAACTAAAGTCAGCATGACCGGGAGTATCTACGATATTGATTTTGGTATTTTTATAAAATAGAGATGCGTTTTTTGAATAAATAGTAATTCCCCTTTCTCGCTCGAGATCATTTGAATCCATACTAAAATCCTCGGCTACCATACCGGTCTGTTTCATTAAAGCGTCAGTCAGGGCAGTCTTGCCATGATCAACGTGAGCTATAATCGCAATATTCCTTATTTCCATAAATTTTTAGTCGCAAACAAAATCATACTGGGTCGGGATTTTTGAGAGGCTTACGGAGCTCGACGGAGCGAGTAAGAGATGCTTTTTCAGCAGAAAAAGACAGCGTACTCTCAAAAGTCCCGATCTAGTATGATCCAGCAATATATTCTATACCAATTTTCGTTTTTTGTAAAGAAAAGACCGGTTTTCCAACCGGCTAAGTAAAATCCTAGCTTGACCTATTTGCCAATCCGTCCGAAAGAGGCACAACAACAGATTCCCATTCAATTTTTGAACAAGCGCCATATTTACAGAAAGATTTTGGTCTTTCGGTAAATATGCCATTTGGGTGACCATATGGACACTGATCACCATCAAGCCAGCATCTTCGTCTTTCGGCTTCCTGGGCCTCTAACATAATCCGCATAGGACTTATCACCTCTTCTATTATAGATTGCTGGACAACTTCGGCTAAAGTACCCTGTCGTTGTGAATCCGAGGGTCCCACAAGACAGATGAGATCTTTAACAACTTCTTTTTTAATTCCTTCTTCCACCATCTGCTTCTTCCTAGGCAAAGAACTGGCTATATACTAGCAGTTCCTGACAAAAATAAAAACCGGCTATCTGCCGGTAAGGGGCCTAACTCCGGAGCCACGGCACTCATCACAAATCTCAAAATGAGCTTCATCCTGATCCTTAAAATTAATCACTTCTCCTTTGCCCTGACATCCATGACATGGATTAAGTTCGTCTTTCATGGCGATTAATGTGTCTAACTCGCTCCGCAAGACTTTTAATTGTCTCTCAAGCTCGGATAGTCGCCTTCTACGATCATCTATCATATTATTTAACAAAAGTAACCGATCTTTTATGGTTACCATGATGGCCTTCCTGAATCCTTTCAGAGAACTGGAGCTAGTATATACCTACTGGCAGTTGGCAGCAAGAGAGTAACCAGCGGCAATGGCTTCGGCTTCAGTATTGAACCAGATTTTATTTTCTTCTTTTATTTTATTGGCACTAGCACACCAGGTAAAATGATATTTCATTGAGGTCGAGCTCTTAGAAACAACCACTCTTTTATCTAATCTATTGATGGGTGTGGCCGATATGCCAACTGTTCCCGAACCAATTGCCTGATAGATATTGGCATTCTGGGTATAAGAGATGCCATGAGATCCAAATAGGCCCGTACGACCCAAATTAAAGCTTATAATGGCTACTAAGGCGAAACAGATGCCCAGATAAATATCATATTGAAAGCGTTTGACTAGTTCCCCAATTTTTGTTAGCATATATAACTGTTAGTCTTAATTCATTATAATACATAAGATATGGCACATACAAAAGCTATAGGTTCTACACAGTTAGGTCGCGATTCACGACCGAAGTACCGTGGAGTTAAATTATACGGTGGAGAGAAGGCAAAAGCCGGAAATATTATTGTACGCCAGACAGGCAACAAGGTTATGGCTGGCAAAGGAGTTCGAGCTGGATCAGATTATACTCTATATGCAATTAAAGAAGGCGTAATTAAATTTCACGAGGTAAGAAAGAAGAATTTTGATGGTTCTCGCAGAACAGCCAAAGTAGTCAGCGTCATCTAGAACCTAAATATAATATCTTGACAAGACCTGGGATAATGCTAGCATTATCCCAGGTCTTTTAGTT
>Ga0076080_124_pt1 | contig 19092 bp, 19 predicted proteins | sample RifGroC1_FD_68189 | JGI IMG/M metagenome (GOLD analysis project Ga0076080, IMG submission 68189) | Parcubacteria bacterium GW2011_GWC1_39_29 | reverse complement strand
GCCAATGTCGGAATGGGATAATTCTTAAGTTCGCTACGAGCATCAGCAAACACTCTAATGAATTTAACTAGCAACTTTGGATCTACGGTCATGGCGCCACTATCATTACTAATAATTGCCATTAAAGAATTGCGCATATACTCAATAAGGTTTTTTAAGAAATTATCCAGATCGATCCCCGACTCGTAAATCTTGCCAACAATGACGATAGCATCACGATTACGTTTATCAATCATACATTGTAGAAATTCTGTCAGATATTTATTCGGTACCAATTCCAACAATTCAGCTACAGTCACTTCGTCAACTTCTTGGCCTTTGGCCATCGATGATCGTAATTTCTCTAGTAATACCTCTGCATCACGCATTGCACCATCAGCAGCATTAGCAATTGTCGCCAGTCCACCATCATCAACTTTGATATTCTCTGACTTGGCAACTAGTTTTAACTTTGAAGCTATTTCGTCATCTGATAATCGCTTAAAATCAAATCTCTGGACTCGAGAGAGTACGGTCGGTAATATCTTATGAGATTCGGTAGTGGCTAGGATAAAGACAATATGAGCCGGCGGTTCCTCAAGAATTTTCAATAAAGCGTTAAAGGCATCCTTGGTTAACATGTGGACCTCATCTACAATAAAAATCTTATACTTCCCGCTTGGTGCCGACACCATAGCTGATTCTTTGAGATTCCTGATCTCATCAATACCACGATTAGAAGCGGCGTCTATTTCGATTAAATCCATCGATCTATTCTGATCGATACCTAAACAGGAATCGCATTTATCACAAGGGTTACCGTCCTTGCTCCGATTGGCACAATTCAGGCATTTGGCGAATATTCTAGCAACGGTAGTCTTGCCCGTACCACGTGGACCAGTAAACAAATAGGCATGGCCTAGATGACCACTAGTCAAGCTTCCCAAGAGAGTTTTTTTGATATGTTCCTGGCCAACAACTTCGTTGAAGTTCTTCGGCCGATATTTACGATATAACATGACTGAAATATTACTTGTTCTTTATCTATCTGGATTTCATCGTCGGGAAAAGTAGAATATCACGTAAAGAATGGGAGTCAGTATAGAGCGCAACTAAACGGTCAATGCCAATACCAATGCCCGTTGCTGGTGGCATACCATGCTCCAAGGCATCAATAAAATCTTGATCCAGCCTTTGCGCTTCTTCATTACCCCTAGATCGCATTTTTTCCTGGGCATCAAATCTTTCTCTTTGATCCAGTGGATCGTTTAACTCAGTAAAGGCATTAGTTAACTCGAAGCCGCCAATCAATAATTGAAATCGTTCCACGTGACCCTGATTAGAGGGTATTTTCTTAGTTAATGGTGAGAGTTCAATCGGATGATCAATAACAAAAACAGGATCTATCATTTTTGGGCGAGCCAGCTTTTTGAATATCTCATCGGCAATATTGGCCTTGGACATAGTCTTATCAATTTGGATATTTAATTCTTCGGCCTTCTTTATAAACGCTTTTTCGTCATCAACGTCATAATCAAGACCAGAATATTCCTTAACAACGTTATTGAATGTAATTCTCTTAAACGGTTTATTAATACGAACGACACTGTCTCCATATTTAATCTCGTTATTACCGTATAACTCCATAGCCAAGAAAACCATCAGATCCTCGGTCAGTTCCATCATCCAGTTATAGTCATGGTAGGAAGCATAGGCCTCTAGCATATCAAACTCCGGATTGTGTTCTCGATCCATGCCCTCGTTCCTGAAATTCTTGGCAATCTCAAATACACGCTCAAAACCGCCCACAAGCAATCTCTTTAAATACAACTCCGGTGCTACTCGCAGGTATAGCTCCATCTTTAAATCGTTCATAAACGTCTTAAAAGGCCTTGCCGTGGCCCCTCCGGGTATAGGTTGAAGTATTGGTGTCTCAACCTCTGTAAAATCGTTCTTTCTGAAGAATTCGCGTATAAGGTCCAATATTTTAAAACGCATCTGAAACTTACCGCGTACATCTTCGTTGAATAATAAATCCAGATATCGTTTGCGGTATCTTTCCTCAACGTCGGTTAATCCATGCCATTTTTCGGGTAATGGTAAAAGTGATTTACTAAGTAATACATACTCTTTAGCTTCAATGGTTCGTTCAGCTTTTTTGGTCTTAAATAGAAATCCACTAACTTCTACGAAATCGCCGATATCTACGAAACTTTTGAAATTATCAAAATCATCACCACCGATAATATCTTTCTTTATATAGGCCTGGATCTTGCCACTACCATCATCCAGATCCATAAAGATTGAGCCACCATGTTCACGCATTGCCATAATACGACCAGCCAGAGTTAAATCTTTTTTAGATTCTGCTAGTACATCAAAATCAGCAATTGCATCGCCTATCTTATGAGATCTCTTTGAAGTTCTAGGATATGGGTCAATACCCTTCTTCTTCATATCATAGACCTTTTGAATTTTTGAATCTCTTATATCGTCAATTGGCATAAATCAATGATAACAAAATTTGTATAAATGTGAATCCCAGTTTAATTGACTATGCACCAATCTCCTAGTAAAATCATATTAGTACTTTGATGTGAGAGAATCCATGCCAGGATGCTTGTTATCGACAGTCATGATAGTTCTGGTAATCTTCTTCGTGTTGGTATTACTTGTTCCAGGTATCGTCTTTAGACTTCTCGAATTATCTGTAGCTATTATGATCGCAGGCTCAAAAAGTAGTTGTCAGAAACCAAAGCCCCCACTTCGTGGGGGCTGTTTTAATAAATTTATTTTATCTCGACAATCTTGTATTTAACCTCCCCCTTCGGAGTTTGAACTACCACTAATTCACCTCTCTTTTTGCCAAGAAAAGCTTTACCCAGCGGTGATTCATTGGAAATATAACCGGCAACCGGATCAGCTTCAACTGCACCAACGATAGAATACGTGTAGTTCCTACCATCAGCTTCAACTTTTAGGGTCGACCCAACGGCAACAAAATCATTGCCATTAGTATGGCTGATTAAAACAGCATCATCGATTAAAACCTTTAATTCTTCTATTCTACCCTCATTGAATGACTGAGCCTCTTTGGCCGCATCAAACTCAGCGTTCTCTGATAGATCTTGCTCATTTTGTCTATATATTAAGCGATTTATCGCCTTTTTTGGCGATAAATAATGACGATAAGAGGGAGTTTACATTAAAGCTATGATTTTGGCAATGGTTTTGTTGATAACGCTAAGGTTGCGGGCTCGTGGGTATTTCTGGCGATCCGGATGGTAAAATAGCCTTCACTCTATTTCTATCAAAATACCACTTCAAAAAATCGTGGGCCGTACGAATGGCATAGCCCTCGTTTGAAGCTGATCCTTCAATTAAAACAGTAATTGATAATTCCGCATTATCAAGTGGAGCAAAAGCAACAAACAGTGAGTTGATTTTCTTTCCTTTAACAACTTCGGCCGTACCAGTTTTGGCGCCCACTTCTACCGGTAAGTCTGATAACAATTTGGCAGTACCGGAGATTACTGTCTCGGCCATATCTTTACGCACTTCATTTATATTTTCCTTGCTAAACGGCAAGCTTGCTATAATTTCCGGCTTAAATATTTTTATTGTATTGCTCTTATTATCAACTACCCGATTAACAATCTGGGGACGATAGATCGAGCCACCATTGGCAATGGCTGATATATAGCTATTCAGCCATAATGGCGTAACAGATAAATCGCCCTGACCAATTGCAGTGTTATATGTATCGCCCTGATACCACGATTCTCCACGTTCTAATTCCTTCCATTGAGCCGTTGGCACCAGACCTTTTTCTTCGCCAGGCAAATCAATTCCCAAAATAGTATCTGCTAAGGCTGATTTAAGGAAAGATGATATTTTATCAATCCCTAATCCAATTGATTTACCATATCCCCCGGCCCCAATAAAGAAATAAATATTGCACGAATTTGCAATCGCTTTTTTTAGATTAAATAATCCAGTCTCACTGCGCCAATTATTAAATGTATAACCCAGAGAACCCTTAGGCCCGGCTATTGTTAGACTTTTGCAGTCTCTGATAGTTGTATCTGGAGTAACTATTCCACCTTCTAAAAATGCCATGCCCATAAAAGGCTTGATCGTTGATCCCGGGTTATATGTTCCGCTAATCACCCTGTTAAATAAAGGTTTAGATTTATTCTCGAATAATCGACTAAACTCTCCGGGCGATAGACCGTCAATAAATAGATTGTTATCATAGCTTGGAAAACTTACAAGCGCCAGGACCTCGCCAGAACGCGGATCCTGAATTATTGCTGCCGCCTTATCTAAATTTGTAGGCCTCAAGACATTAAACAAAGCATCGTACAAAGCAATCTGCATATCAGCATCGATATTTAATACTAGGCCGTTACCAGCGATTGCATCAATCTTATTGTCATCTGTATTTTCTCCTAAAAATATACGGCCATGTTTTCCGCGTAATTCTTTCTCGAAATAATCTTCCAGGCCAGTTTTGCCGATACTATCAGTTGACAAGTAATAGTTATCTCCAGTCAAATCATCCTTAGACACCTTGCCTATATAACCAAGTATTTGAGAAAATTTTAGACCATTTATATAAGTCCTCTTAGTATTCGCCACAACATAAAAACCCTTCGGGGCTAAATAGTTAATAGCCAGCAGCTGCTTTTTATCTAAATCTCTCTGAGCAAAGAATACGGAATTAGCATTGATTTGATCAGATATTTCAATCTTAAATACCTCTGGATCACGGCCTAATATTTGTGCGATTTTAGATGTATTCTGGCTATATTGATCTTTATCTTCTCTAACTTCTTTAGACATTACTAATAGGTCAAAACTTGGGACATTTTTGGTTAACAAAATTCCAGACTTATCCATTATCGGGCCGCGCGGAGGTGGAATCTGGAAATTAACTGATCTGTTCTGTAAGGCAATCCCAGAAAGAGCCGCACTATCAACTATCGAAATTTTAAACGTCACAATAAAGATAAAAAAGGCGAGCAATCCAAATATACCCGTTGCCACTTTGAACGCAACATCATGAATGGGTCTCTCTAGATCAGAATGATCACTAACAGAATCCAATAGAGTCTCCTCCGGTGTTACCCAATCATCACTATTAATTGTAACTCTATACTCTCTTTTCATGTTTATGAGATAACGTTTCCAAAAACCAATAAATTACAGAGCACATTATATATAGATATATTAGAAATGAGACGCTTCCAAATTGATTTATCCCCCATGAGATATTCTGTTGACTATTTAAAAAGTAGCCTAATCCTAAATTAATATATAGGCAGGCAGTTAAAATTATCGCTCCAAGAAATGGTGCTAAAATATATTTCATTAAACTCCCGTCGGTACAATATCCCCTAAGATTTATAAAATGATCAACACATAAGACTAGTAGATATGTCACTAGCAACGGCAATACATAGATTCCTAACGAATAACCCTGTAATATCTCGTATATCAGACCGAAAATAATCAATGAATAGGTCAAATTTTTTTGATTTTTAGTTACAAGCATTGCTTCCGAAAATAATATTAAAACCAAATAGCCAAAATAATTATTGAAAATACTGGGGAATATAACAGTATCGAGCAGAAAAATAATACTGAATAGAATTCCAAATAAGGTCATGCTATTTGATTATTACTACACGTGCGAATGATAATGATTCAAACATTGGTTTCACGCGAACGATTTTAAAAGTATCGCCTTGGCTTGATTCAATATTTTGGATCTTTCCGATAATAAGTGCCGGAGGAAAAAAATCATCTCCCGATGAAATTAATAATTCTCCTTCTTTAATATTTTCTGATTGAATGACCAATTTTAGATACATGCCATTAATAAGCGCTCCTTCTGCAATGCCAGAGATGTTTGATTCCTGCGTACGAGCTGTAATCCTAAAATTAGGATCTCTAATCGTTGTTACCTTCGAATAATGATCCCTGGCTTCGGATATTTTACCAATCAGAATACCCTCTTCGGTTGTAACTACCATACCCTCACTGATACCAACATTTTGACCTCTATTTATTAGAAATACCGCTTCATTAATTCCAAGTACTTCACTAAATATATTGGCATAAATTAACTCTTTATTTAGTAATTCCTTTAAGCCAAGGCTTTTTTTAAAATATTGATTTTCGCTTTGTAAATTTTTATAATCTGCCAGTCTTTGATTAATCGCAATATTTTCTCTCTTTAAAATCTCGTTTTCTGAGGCCAAACTACGCCAATTATGGATACTGGAACCAAATTTTTTTAATATCTGAGAATTACTGTATAACCACATAAATGGTTTCTCTAAAATGTCATAACCAAATTCTAATGGTCCAAAATGACGACTAGCCAGCACAAGACTTAGGGCCAGTATAATCGCCACTAACAATATTTTGTATGGCTTTTTTTGAAGCATGATTAGAAAAATGCGTCTCTCTCGGTAGAAACGAGTACCGATTTTAATTGTTCAACATTCTCTAGGATGAAACCGCACCCTCTTGCTACGGCAGTTAAAGGATCGTCAACAATTTTAACGAATAATTTAGTCTCTTGGGCAATAAGCCTATCCAGTCCCCTAAGCATAGCTCCGCCACCAGCAAGATATATATGCCTATTAATCAAATCGGCTGTTAATTCTGGAGGAGTCTCTTCTATCGTATTTTTTATTGATGATACAATACCATAAATCGACTTCGACATAGCTTCACGAACCTCTATAGAAGTTAAATTAATCTCCCTAGGTAGACCAGAAACTAAATCACGACCCCTAACCGGACCATCAATCTCTGTATCCATTGGAAACGCTGAGCCAAGACTGATTTTAATATTTTCTGCAGTCGCATCTCCTATCAATAAATTCTTTTGTTCTCTTAAATAACGCAAGATATCGTCATTTAACTTATCCCCGGCAATACGTAAAGATCGAGATGCTATTACTCCACCCATAGATATAACGGCAACTTCTGTTGTGCCTCCTCCCATATCGACAATTACATTTGCCACAGCATCTTGCACTGGTAAGCGTGCACCAATCGCAGCTGCCATGGGTTCTTCAATTAAATAAACCTCGCGTGCACCGGCACTGTAAGTTGCATCTTCGACGGCCCTTCTCTCAACTTCGGTCACACCAGAGGGTATTCCTACGACTACACGTGGCCTTGGAAATAAAACGAATCCTTCCTTATGAACTTTATCAATAAAATATTTGAGCATTTGCTCGGTTATTTCGAAATCAGAAACCACACCAGAAACTAGCGGTCTAGAAACTGTTATATAGCCTGGGGTTCTGCCGATCATTCTCTTGGCTTCTTCGCCAATTGCTAAGATCTTGCCCGTTTTCTGGTTGAGAGCTACGATTGATGGTTCATTAATTAAAATGCCCTTACCGCGCACATAAACAAGGGTATTTGCCGTACCTAGATCTATCCCGATATCTTTTGACCAAAAGCCGAAAAATTTATTTAACATAGCACAAGGTTTAATCTTCCCATAACATATCAGAAATAGTATGAACAATCAAAACAAAACGAGGTTGGGACTTTTTCGAGTACGGGTTGTATTTTCTACTGAAAATCACCCTCTCTCTCGCGCCAGTCGCGCTCCGAGAGCCTCTTAAAAGTCCCAACCTCGTTTTTATAGGGCCTTACTGAGATCTTTTATTTTAATCAATTCCATCTCGTCTGATTTTCTATATTTTATCTCCACGCTATCTTTGGCCAATGTTTTTTCGCTAACAACTAAACGAATCGGACAACCAATTAGATCAGAATCGGCAAATTTCTCTCCCGCACTCCTGTCGTCTCTATCATCATACAAGACCTCCACACCATCCTTAATCAAATCATTATATATTTTTTCGGCCTCACCATTTACATCAAGTGATATTAAATGCACTCTAAATGGTGCGATGCTCTCTGGCCATATAATTCCTTTATCATCATGAAGTACTTCCACTACTGTCGCCATCAATCTGCCTAGGCCTATCCCATAAGAACCCATCACTACGAAATTCTTATTGCCTTTGTCATCAGTATACTCTAACTTGAGAGGCTTGGAATACTTTGTGCCCAATGGAAAAATATTACCAACCTCAACTCCCCTTTCTTCATTCATAACTCCACCACACTTAACACAGATGCTTCCTTGATTTAAGCTTGAGATTTCTTTATTTTCAGCATACTCACATTCAGAACAAACATATATCGTATCTTCGCCCACGCTAGTTAAGACTTGAAATTCATGAGTATTGCTCATGGTAAAGACTCCGCCAGCGGCAAGAGTATATATGGCATGCAAACCGCACCTATTAAATATATTACGATAAGCAACTCCTACCTCATCATAATATTTCATTAAATCATCTTCGGAAGCATGAAAACTATAAAGATCTTTCATTATAAATTCCTTAACTCTTAACAATCCAGACTTTGGCCTAGCTTCATTCCTAAATTTAGTTTGAATTTGATAAGTAGCAAAAGGTAAATCTTTATAAGAATTAATAAATCTTGTAGCGATGGCTGTTAATATATCCTCGTGACTCCAACCCATGACAAAATTTGCCTCTTTATCCATCTGTCCCTTGGCAAAAAAACCGACATCTAGATTCCACCTTCCCGTTGCCTCTAAATATTTCCTTTCAATAAGAGCCGGCATAAACATTTCTTGGCCGCCGATTGCATCCATTTCTTCCCTGATTATATTGGCTATCTTAGTAATAACCTTCCATCCTAGCGGTAACATAGAATAGATACCGGCAGAATTTTTATAAATAAATCCGCCCCTAGTTAAATATTGGGCATTGATCGACACATCATCGGCCGGAGCTTCTTTTGTTGTTCTGGTAAATAATTTAGACAGTCTCATATAACTAATATATCTAATTTACGTAATTGGGGCAATCCTGGAATTAAGAATATACGTGTAGTCCCTTGTCTTCATAGTTATATAAAAACAGTATTTAGAAAAATTTGAGAATATCGCGAAAAGTCACGTAGAACATTAAGATTATCAGAAGGCTAAAGCCAACTGCATTTATGCGTCCTTCAATCTTTTTATTAATTGGCGAACACTTTATCTTCTCAATTAATAGCAATATTGCCCGGCCGCCATCAAGCGCTGGGAACGGAATAAAATTAAGTACGGCCAAATTTACCGAAATCATAGCCACAAACTGTGCTAGATAATTAAAGCCCAATCTTGCCGCCGAACCAGTCAGTGTTGCAATTCCTATCGGTCCAGAAACATCTGACATTAATTTGCCGCTGACAAATAAGGTCTTAAAAAGTAGATAGTAGCCCATTACCGTATTGACTAGCAAAATGCTCGCATCGTAAATACCGCGCCACAAAGCCTCATACCAAGGATACGTAATAACACCTGTAGTTGCTAAAGAAATCCCCAGAGATCCCTCACCAACAGGAGGATTAGCTCGAATCTCAATAGATTTCGTCATTGTTTGTCTACCTCTAGCTATCTCCACATTTACTGTCTTGCCCTTATTATTAACTACAAAATCTTGAACGTCTTTTGAGCTTTTTATATTAGTTACCACCCCATTAGATTGGAAAGAAACAATCTGGTCTAGAAGCTTAATACCAGCAAATTCTGCCGGACTCTTGGCTGATATTTGTATAATTTGGACTCTTAAATCTTTAGCGATAACGCCCTTGGCCCCATCAACACCAACACGTAAACCAAAAATATTAACGATTATTAATAATGCGACCGCGAGAAGGAAATTCATAACGACTCCGGCTACTATTACTAAGAATCTTGACCAAATTGATTTAGACGCAAACGAGCCAGTTAAGTCCCGCTTATCTCCATCTTCACCCAAGATTTTTACATAGCCACCGAATGGTATCGCATTAATTGAATACTTGGTACCATTCATTTTTTTACTCCAAAGCGTTGGTGGAAATCCGAAACCAAACTCTTCGACAACCATTCCTGCATGCTTAGCCATTACAAAATGTCCTAATTCATGCACTAGTATCAACACCCCCAAAACAAGGATAAATATTATTGCTGTTATCATATTTTATCTGATTATGATCAACTGCGCTCAATCATACTGAATGGCACGACGTAAATTAAGACTTTTGAGAGGCTTTCGCAGGACGACTGGTCCGAGAACGAGGTGCTTTTCAGCAGAAAAGACAGCCGTACTCTCAAAAGTCTTATTCCTTGGCTGATTTGTTTTTACGAATTTAATAGTTCTTGCTCTTTCTTTTTATACAACTCATCAAATCTTTTATTTAGATCATCTATCAGTTTTTGCAATTCCTCTTTGGCTTTATGTAGATCATCTTCTCGGGCCTTTTTTTCTTTTACTTCTATCTGCACTCTTTTTAAAATTTCCTCTCTGACTTGTCTAATCTTAATTCTGCTTTCCTCAATTTTTTGACCCAATAATCTAGTGAATTCTTTTCTTCTCTCTTCGGTAAGCGCAGGTAAAGTTACGCGAATACCATCCCTATCACTCACGGGATTCAATGAAAGAGCGCTTTCCTTAATTCCCTTTTCGATTCCGGGAATAGCCTGCTTATCCCAGGGTACGATAGAAATTACGCGTGGCTCCGGTACGTTAATAGTCGCCAGTTCCTTAACTCGCATTTTAGTCCCAAGATAATCACACAATATTTCTTCTACCATGGAACTACTCGCCCGACCGGTACGAATGGAAGCGACATCGTTCTTGGCATGGCTAAAAGCCGTTTCAAAGTCTGCTTTCTTGCTATTTATTATATCTTTATACATTGAGAGTATTATACACCTAAATTCAATCGGCTCAAAGAGATAAAACAAAATTTTCTAGCATAAGCCGACGATTATATTGGGGCTGGGATATTATTTTATATGTCTTAATTAACTGCCTCAGGACGCCCTTATTCTTCACTATTAAATCAGTATCGGTACTAAGATAGTAGATCAGGTTATTTATAACATCTATGCAATCATCTCTATCGGCTAATTTTTTGGCATAAGCCATCTTTTCAAATACACCAGACCCAACACTCTCTTCAAAATCAATTATATCTTTTTTTATTCCAGTTAGTTTGTCCTCTGAGATAACACGCGCCAACCATCCGATCCGTCCACGACTTAATCTGCATAAAAATTCTGAATTATCGGAATTAACTTTCTCTTTGGTAAGATATTCTCTGATAATAGCTTCTCTATGATTGGCAAAATGGATATGATGACATCGAGAATATATGGTTTTTGGAAGAGCCTTAGGTCTTGATGATATAAGAATCAATAGCCCAGACGACGGTGGTTCTTCTAAAATTTTTAATATCGCATTCGTCGCCTCTGGTGTTAATCTGTCAGCATCATCAATTATGGCAATCCGATATTTACCAAACATGGGTCTTAGAGATAAAAAAGATTTTAGATTACGAATATCTTCAACGTATATTTTCGTCTCTCCTTCTGAGATTTTAGGAGCAATGACCAGAGAATCTAAATCTGAGTAATATTTTTCTTCATTCATCACGGAGCAAAGCTCAATTGCAAAAGTTTTTTTACCAATCATATCTTCTCCCCAAAATAAATAAGAGTGCCCTAATCTTTTATTAGTAATTATATCCTCAAATAAATTCTTATTTTTATTAAAACCGATAGTCTGCCATCTCATGAGTTCATTTAAATACAAAACCACCCGCTTTGCAATGCAAAGCGGGTGGTTAGATGTTGTCTAGCTTTGAGCTGGCGGTAAATTATCGCCCATATTGTCATCTTCCCTTGGCTCTTGTGCTATCGGCAAGTTTACATCTTCTGATACTGAAGGCAGATTTTTATCTCCCAATTCAACTGGTAGATTTTCCACCTTTGATGGCATTGAAGTACCATCCTTCTGAGCTTTAGATACGACGACATAAATCACTATCAATACCACTATACTGACTATTAAAATTGATGATATAATCATATTTTTTATTTTATTTATTTAAATATAATAGTTGATCTGCCACCTTATCGGCAGCATCAATCATGGCAAATGATTTAATTTGAGCACTAATTTTATCATAATTCTCAGATAATAGTAATTTATCGATCTGATTGATTAATAAATGGGTTGCTAGATTTTCTTCTTCAATCACAATTGCGCCAGAGTTAGAAAACTCTTGAGCATTAAGCGCCTGATGATTTGACGCTGAATGTGTAATGGGTATGACTATAGTCGGCTTACCGATGGCAGCAATTTCAAATATATTCGCCGCACCAGCTCTTGAGATAATTACATCGCTAGCTGCATATGCCAGACGCATTTCATTAACATTAAAAAATGGAAACAATTTATAGTTATTGCTCAATCGGTCAGCATATTCATCCTTGCCTTCCTTAATTATGCGATCTACTTCGGCCTTAACGATATTAAATTGCCCATCGCCACATTGGTGAATAATCTGATATTTATCAGTCAGCATAACCAGTGACTGCAAAACTATATTATTAATGATTCTGGCACCCTGACTACCACCAAGAATTAGAATAGTTTTTCTATTTGTATCAAATTTAAACATTGCCAAACCCTCATCATGACTAGCACCAAGTAATTCTTTACGTATAGGATTACCGACCAACAAACATCGGCCTGGACTAAATTCTGACTCGGTATTCTTGAAGGCAATAAAAACTCTATCGGCTAATTTTCCGACAATACGATTAGTCAGACCAGCAGCTGAATCAGATTCATGAATAAAGAGGGGTATAAAATAAAGTTTGGCGACAAAACACGGCATAAAAGAAGCATAGCTACCCTTGGCAAAAACGACATTAGGCATAAACAGTAGCATGTACCACAATGACTGGACAAAACCAATCGGTAGCTTGAATATGTCCAAGAAATTTAAGAAGCTTAAATATCTTCTTATCTTGCCAGCAAAAATTGACTTAAACTTAAAACCACTGGCCATACATGCATCTCTGAGCAACTGACCCTCACCAATAATCAGTATCTCCAAGTCGACTCCGCTAGATAGGGCCTTTTCTTTTACGGCATTAGCTACTGCTATAAGCGGAAACACATGTCCGCCCGTCCCGCCACCGACGAATAGAACTCTAAATTTCATGATGATTTATTAGGGCTGAAGAGCCTCTCCAATATTACCATTAACTGAAATCTCAACTTTTTTTACAGTCGAGAACTGCTTAAGTGTGTTTTCTATCTGAGATCGAATTGCTGCCACCTTACATGAACCGCCACTCTGTTGATTTAGGGCCTCATTAAAATCAACCTTAGCCAGCCCATTTTCTATTATGAGTTTTTGAATTTCAATTTTTGGAGATTGAGTAAGAGAACTAAAATAGCCGTTTTTAATTTCAATATTTGTCGGTCCAACTAACATTTCTTCAAGGGCAACCTTGGCTGGCCCATCAGTTTTAGCCACTCGTCTCTCGACTGCGTATGTTTTATTACAATATTTCGCAGATGGATCAGTCTTCGTATTTGAATAGAATACTTTTATAACTTGTGATTCAACAGTCTTAAATTTTACCGGTACCGAATCAAGATTCTCCAGGCTTCCATCTTTAGCACTATAGTTAAAGGCTTCAATATAACCTTCTTCGGTTCTTGGTTCAGCATAATTAATTACCACCTTAAATTCTCCGAATTTACCCATATCTGGACTATTTGACATTATATTTCTCTCCGCCAAAATATTTCCTTCCTTATCTTTAATTCTGACATTCAAGGCATTTTCAAATACACGAGCCACCCCATTAATTTCAACCGGCAAGCCAATCTCTGTATTGTCTTTAGGCACCATTAATATAATATTGGGCGATTTATTTATTTTTAATTCCTGGACATTTAGAACATTCTCGGCTGATATGCTTCCCTTACCGCTGATTTCAAAAGTTATATATATATCAGACAACGCTACAACACTACCATCGCTATCGCCTAACTTTGAGTCTTGTATCAATAATAATTTGATTTCTCTTCCAGCGTCTTCAATTATTATTTCGCCCTTACTATAATCGATAGCGCTGACTACGCCACTAAAATCTCTAACTTCACCACAGACACCAACTGGTCTTGGCTTTGAGGGTTCTCCATGTTTAACCCACTGGCCACTCTGACAAATCCAGGAATCCTCTCCCGATATCAATCTAATAGCCAGTAACGCTCCAATAGCGACAATAATTACTACAACTACTAACAAAATGAGTTTCTTCATGTGATTAAACGGGTTGCCCCGTAATTATTCTTTATTAACCCTAATATATACTAAACATAGGACAAACAAAATAGCACAAAAAGAGGCCGAAATCATACAATAAATACAGTAAGCTTTTAAGATGAACATCTGAAGAAAGACCAACCATACCGAAAAAGCGGCCCCAATCCAAGATAACTTACCGAAAAGATAGAAAACGTCTTTTTTAGCCGTATCCAGGTAGTAAATTGCTATTATAAATAAAATCAGATAATAAAAAATTCCAAGCATAGCAACTGGAATTGGCCCGATGCTAGAATAAACACTTTTTGTCACTACATCACAACCTTTAAATATTGTGCATGGCACGCTAAAACTTAAAAGTCGACTAGTCGTTAAATAAACTGAATCTATGAATCCCAATAAAGGTAGCGCGGTCAAAAAATAAGGCAACCACCTAGGGATTGGCTTCAATCTCTGATTCAATAATTGTTTTAAACTCTTCATAGGATCTTGGATTTTGAATTAATTTATTATTAATAAAAATAGATGGCGTGTAGCTGAGATTCATTGTTTGGGCTTTATTATACGCCGTATTAATTTTATCTTTTATTTCACCAGAGCTAAGATCAGATTTGAATTTATTAATATTTAGTCCCAAGTCCTGAGCATAGCTGGTAAAAATCTCTTGGGCCTTAGAACTGTCAGCCCAAATCGATTGATTCTCGAATAATTTATTGCCCATTTCCCAAAACTTTCCTTGCCTTCCGGCAGCTTCAGCGGCCATAGAAGATATGGTTGCTGTTTTATGAATAGATGTCAGCGGAAAATATCTATACACAAAAACGACATTGTCTCCATAATCTTGAATTATTTTGTTTAATAATGATGTATAAGCAGCACATGCCGGACATTGAAAATCGCTGTATTCAATAATGCTAACTTTGGCATCTTTATTTCCAAGCACCCAATCGCTGGAACTAATAGCATCTGGTTTACCTACACCCATAGGGTCAGTATTTTTTGGCGCAGCCTCTATTGCACCCCAAATCACGAGTACTAACAATACAATAACTCCTCCCCATATAAAATAGCTCTTATTTCTAACCCAAACCTCGCGATTTTGTCGTTTTTCCATTTTTTCTTGATACTTAGCATCTCTCAATTCTTTTTTACTTAAATTAATATTCGTTTGATTTTCCATGTTTTATGTCTCTGGTCCACGATCGGGACGAGGAATTACTTCGCCACCACGAACCTTTTTCTTAATATCATTAAAAATTCTAATTTGCTGAGATGCGCCTGTAATAGCAATAATTCCGCCTATTACAAATACCATCTCGAAACTAAATCTTTGAGCCAAGAAACCACCAAGAGCAGCCGCACATGCTCCAGAAATACCAATTGCGATGGAATCCATGGACCACTCAACGTTTTCTTTCATCTTATCCATATGCCTGGAAAATATTGCATACCATGGTGGTATAGAAAATGCGGCACCGATACCATAAATTGCTTGGATTATATATATATGTACCGGCTCTGATGCAAATAAATACATAAAAGGTACTAATGAAATAATAATACTACCAAATATCATAGAATAAAAATCGTCCATTTCACCATGATTTCTGTCTAGGATTCTAGCTACTGGTATCTGAAAACAAACTTTAAATATCTGAAATATGGCTGCTGCAAAACCGATTACTTCAAGCGAACCACCATTAACTTGCTTGGTTACAAAAATTGCAAACACCGGTGCAAAGATACTAAAACCAGCATTAACAAAAAAATCGGATAAGACCAGAGTACGAATGACATGGTTAACTTTCATATAGAATTATAATACCATAAAATCGGCCGTCGGCCGATTTTTGTCACCCAAGAGATTACCTTAATTTTGGTAATCCCCAACCAGAAACATTGTCGTCACCTGTTGGTAGAATATCTTGAGAAAATTTCTTAAGAATTACACGTGTAGCCTCCATCGGGTTTTTATCGTCTTTCTGCCAAAGCTTAGCCGCTAAACCCGAGATGTGTGCAGCAGATGTTGAAGTCCCAGACAAGATAACATATCCGCCATCTTTCCATGTAGACTCAACATTGACTCCCGGAGCAGCAAAGTCGATATCTCTAGTCTCGCGAATAAAAGATCTTGTCTCTTCGTTGAGACCTCTCGCAGCCCAATCAGGCACACTCATATTAAAATCAACGGCACCGACAGACACGACATCTACGTAACTGGCAGGATGATCAATACTTCCAGGATAAGATCCGTCGTTTCCCGCTGCCGCCACTACTAAAATATTTTTATCAACTGCGTACTTTATTGCATCCGTTACCAAACTACTTTCGGTGTCTGAACCTAGGCTGATATTGATTATCTGGGCACCGTCATCAACGGCTGTTCTAATTGCCATAGCTACATCATCGGCCCAGCAGGTCCCGAGATTTGTACAAACCTTAAACACATATACGGATGCCTCTGGCGCAACACCCCAGATACCATCTCCGCCTGTTCCACCATTGGCAACAATAATACCTGCAATATGCGTACCATGTCCGTTCTTGTCTTCACACTTTCCGTCAACCAAAGGTTTTGCTGACGAGAAATCTTTACATTCTTTGATATTGCCTTCTAGGTCTTTGTGTTTAATAACGCCGGTATCCAACACGGCCACATTAACATCTTTTCCACCAGAAGTTTTATCTAGCATCGAATCTCCATACACTGCCTTAATACCCCAAGGAACTTTATCCGTTGGTAGATCAGAGGTAAAACCATTATCAAAAACCTGTCTTACGGTTAAAGACTTCTTCCAAAATGAGGCATTTGATTTAATAAAATATCGAGTATCCTCGCTAGACGCATGCGCAATACTGGCCACTAAAAACATAGCTATAAACGCCAATAATGGCCACGATTTTCTAATATTCATGATTAGGTCAATATTAGCATAAAAGACCCATTAAAGCAATCCACAGCTCCTACTTTTTATTGGTCTGATTATCGGCCTCATCTGATAATAATTTATCGATACCTATCATCATTTTATCACCTAAGACCTTCACTTTTTCATTAAATACTAGAACTTTTTCAAATAGTCTGTTTATGAGTTTGAAAATAAGATAGATAGCAAAGCTTAAAAGTATTAATCCCAACAACAGCATTGTAGCATTGGCAACATACTTAAAGATATACTTAAAACCTTCACCAAAGAAATAGCCGAAGCCAAGAGTAATAATGGCCCAACAAGTACCACCAATGAAATTATATAAACTGAATTTTTTAAGATCGTACTTAAGAGATCCTGCTGTTATAAGAGTGGCCACAGTAAAAGAGACCGTTATTCGCGTAGAAATTAAAGCTTTACCACTATGTCTCGCAAAATATTCATTTACTTTTTCCAATATTTGTCCGCCCCTCTTATGTCGTCGCACCCAAAAATCTAATGGCTTTGCACCGGCGAAATAGCCGATTCCATACCACATAAAACCATTTACAAATTGGCCGGCAACTGTTGCTAGAAAGGTAGGTAATAATTTCAAGCCGCCAACACCAATCAAAAAACCTGATAATATTTGAACATTAAAACCCTCAATAGCAGAGCCAGCAAAAACAAAGAAATATTTATAAGAGAATAGTACGGGAAAATGATCTCTTAAGAAGTAAAATACAGATTCCATTTCGTTAATTATTCTTGAGTATTTCGAAATCCTTCATCAATACTGATTTAGTATTTCTATTATATATAGCCACAGCTGGATGATAAAGTGGCACTATCTTAATTTTACCAAAATTAGCATTTCCGACAAAGACACGTCCGTGCATTTCACTAATTGGCCCCAACTCTGGCTCAAGTCCAAATTTCTTCATTATGTACACCATGGAAAATCTGCCGAGTGTCGCTAGTATTTTTGGCTGAATAATCTCTATTTGACGATCAAGAAATGGCGCATAGACCTCTATCTCTTCAGGTAAAGGATCGCGATTAAACGGGGGACGATCTTTAACAATATTGGTAATATATACATCTCCACGCCTGATACTCACTGAAGCCAATAGTTCATCTAAAACCCTACCCGACATACCACAAAATGGCCTGCCTGTCTTGGCTTCATTTTTACCGGGAGCTTCCCCAATAAACATGATGGTTGCATCATGACTACCCTCTCCGATTACGGGGAAGACTTTATTGGCTATGCGCTCATCATAAAGCGGTGAGCTTTTTAAATTAAGTACCTCATCTCTTATTTGTCGCATTAATTCTCTCTTGTCTGTGATCATATTATTCAAATTTTATATCTTTTGCGGCAATTAATGCAATCGAAAGCCACAATATGAATCTGCCTTGCTGGAGAGTCCACAAAAAATGATCAAACATGCCCATCAATAAAATTGATGCAAGCACTAAAATAAATGAGTAGTGGAAAAGTTTTTGAAATTTATAGGAATGATAAAAATCGTAAAAAGTATAGCCAATCAGGGACAGGAAAGTAATTAACCCCAAAATACCCAGTTCTGAATAAAGTAGCAGATAAATATTATGTACTGGTTGATACAGATATTCAGGCAGATTAGGTTGTTTTGATTTAAGCCAGACTACGAAATTACCGGCTCCAGATCCAAACCAGTTTAATCTCTGATCTATAGTTTCAGAAGCATAATAAACTCTTAATTTAACGGCTTCATCGTCAGGTGAAATTTTTATCCTACTTAGTACTTCTGGCCATGCCATTATTATAAATGATGCCAGCACGATGGCTGTGACCAATAAAATAGAGATTATTTTACGTCTCATCTCAGAATTAAGCCAAAACTTATTTCTATACTTTGGCAAAAATCCAATCAATAACCCGCGTATAATAAATCCTAATGCCCAAAAGAATATAATTGTTCTGGAA
>Ga0076080_120_pt1 | contig 21227 bp, 25 predicted proteins | sample RifGroC1_FD_68189 | JGI IMG/M metagenome (GOLD analysis project Ga0076080, IMG submission 68189) | Parcubacteria bacterium GW2011_GWC1_39_29 | reverse complement strand
GAAATTCCGTAGCAAGCCATACTACAAAAGACTCGTCCGTTGTTTCTTTGTATTTCGACGGGCCTTCTATAAATATTCTTACCACATCTTGAACAAGCAGCGTTTGGCCTTCTTTTATATTGCTCAATCACCTTACCAGTATACCACAATATAATGAATCCGGCAGTTGGCGGTGTTTGTTGGACAAAGTTCGAAACTATTTCGAGCAAAATCCAAATGATTAAAAATACTAATGCGGACGAGGCAGGGCGAAACAATCTGTCTGGGGGAATGGATTCGCCCTGCCTCGGCTGATTTCCCGCCCGCAGGAGGGGTTTGGGGAGGAATGCGGGCGGGTTTCGGATTCGCCAATTTCTTTTTTCGCCATAAATCCTACGAAACAAAAGTTCCAAACTTTTGTTCAACAAATTTGGAAAGTTCCTCTAACGAAACTCTTTCTTGCTTTGTTGTGTCCCGATTTCTAATCGTTACTTTTTTATCCGTCAAAGAATCAAAATCAACAGTAATACAATAAGGAGTTCCGATTTCGTCTTGTCGTCGGTATCGCTTTCCAATTGAACCCGTCTCATCATATTCGCATGAATAACCTCGCTTTCTGAAACCAGAAAAAATCTCTTGTGCAAATTTGGAAAGTTCCTCTTTTTTCGATAAAGGCAAAATTGCAAATTTAATTGGTGCGATTTTTTCTGGAAACGACAAGACGATTCTCTCTTCTCCATCAATTACATCTTCTTTGTAAAACTCAAACATAACCGTCAAGAATAGACGACCAAAGCCCGCTGAACATTCGACGATATAAGGATTAAATCTTTCTCCGCTATCTTGGTCAAAATAAGTTAAATCTTGACCTGAAAACTTTGAATGTTGGTCTAAATCATAACTGCCTCTATCGTGTAACCCTTCCAATTCCTTAAAACCAAGTCCCTTCATATTGTATTCAATATCCCAAGCGTCAGTGGCATAAAAAGCTTTCTCGTCTTTTTCGTGTTGTCGCCAACGCAAACGACTTTCATCGATACCTAAAAACTTTGTGTAATAATCCCAATGATATTGTTTCCATTCTTGATAAAATTTTGGCGCATCACTTGGTTTACAAAAATACTGAACATCCATTTGTTCTAATTCACGAGTACGAAGAAGAAAACTTTTTACAGTTATCTCGTTTCTAAACGCTTTACCGATTTGAGCGATACCAAACGGCAACTTTCTTCGAGAAGTTTCTTGAACCATTTTCCAGTCCAAATAAATATTTTGGCAACTTTCACCTTTCAGATAAACTAGCGTTGTTTCGTCTTCTACTGCGCCGAGATGGGTTTTAACCATCATATTGAATTTTTTCGCCTTGGAAAGGTTATTTCCGTCTGGACTTTTTAGTTTATTTTCTGTAATAACTTTATCAATTTCATCGAGAGAAAGACCGCCTGTATTTGCCATAATACCCGCGTCCTCAATTAAATGATCGGCGCGGTATCTTTTATGCGTAACAAGGTCTTCAACTAGAGTGTCAGCAAATCCACCTACATGACCGCTTGCTTCCCAGGTTTTTGGGTGCATAAAAATTGCACCCTCAATTTCAACCATGTCCGTTCTACTAGCAACATTCCAGTAACGCCACAGATTTTCTAAATTCTTTTTTAGGAGCATTCCAACTTGTCCAAAATCATAAGTCGCGGCAAAGCCACCATAGATTTCCGAAGACGGAAAAACAAAACCTCGCCTTTTGCAAAGGTTCATAATTTTTTCCATTGTTTCAATATTGGTTTCCATAAAATTTATTTTAATAGCTCGTCAACGGAAACATCGAGCGCCTTTGCGAGCTTTTCTAAAACGGACAAAGTAACATTTACCTTACCGCCCTCAATCGCACTCATATAGCTCCTATCCATCTCTATAGCTCGACAGATGTCGCCTTGCGACATCTTACGGCGAAGCCGTATCCGCTTGATGTTATCTCCTAATTTTTTGGAAATTTGAGCCATATTTATGTTAATATCTTATCAACTATTGCGCTTCTCCTCAATATGGAGTTATAATCCCATATATGAATTCCGAATATTGGCGGTGAGGGTGGGATTCTGGGGTTGGTGCCGGGAGCGGGAATCGAACCCGCACGGTCTTTGGGACCACGGGATTTTAAGTCCCGCGCGTCTGCCAATTTCGCCATCCCGGCACTCAGTGTGTTGCGTCGGTCAGTTGGAGCCGTCTCTCGGCCATACACCCGAATTGGGGATGGCTGGAGCGGAGCATTGACTGTCCGCGTCTGGACACCGACCTACGTGTCGTGGGCCGGTGCTTACGACATGCATCCCGAACATGGCTTCCAGCTCGGCCAGCGTTCTTACGGCTGGGTCCAATCTGTATAAAGTAATAGTAATATATTATACGTAGTTTGTCAAATTAAAAGACCTCGTCGTGAGACGAGGTCGCTTGTGCCACCCCTTCGCTCGTGACGAGCGAAGGGGTGGTGGGCCCAGCAGGATTCGAACCTGCAACAACTCGGTTATGAGCCGAGGGTCCTAGCCAGTTGGACGATGGGCCCACACAGATTACAGGATCTCCCGGCCGTCCCTGTCGAACCTGCGCTTCGGCAGGCTCTCCGGGTCAATTGCCCGATGCCTGCCGGTGGACGGTCGATCTGCGGGATCTTCGCCGTCCCTATTCGGGTCGGCGAATCGACCATTGGCCACCAGTCCCACGATCAGGATGGTGTGTCGAGCCGTTGCCGACTCGATCACGACCTCCCTGCGGCCGGGGATTTGTTCAATCCCGACCAGGTCGCGTACACGCGCGGGTTGGCCAAGCGTTCGGCTGCCGAGCTGATGCTCGGCCAGATCGAGCTCGACGTCGCTCAGAAGATCTTCGGCATCGACGTCGTCGGGTTCGCCGAGCTCGTCGGTGAAGTCGATGACCTTCTCGCTGACGACTATCCTGGGGGGCGCCCCAGCCCTCGATTGGAGAGTGCTAGCCGAAGCCAGCTTTGTCACAATCGTACTCCGCATGTTCCTGTTCATTAGGCACTCCTTATGGGGACTGGCTGGTTGGTATCACCCTCATCCGTTTATGGCCATAGGCCGCAAGCGATTAAGGGCGATATTTCATCAAAGAACGTACTTACATTATAGCATGGAACACCCAATAATGTCAATAGTAATAAAAAGAGCCCATTTTTGGGCTCAAGTAGGGACGTTTACTTCTTCTTTCTGCGCTCTTCTTCTGCTTCCTCACAAGTGATGCATCGGATCGCAAAAGGTAATGCCAAAAGACGATGGGGAGCTATTGGATTTCCACAATCTTGACAGGTGCCATAGACCCCATCCTTAATAGCCTTGAGAGCTTGAATAATTAACGATAATTCTTGATCTAACAATCGAATATCGCTAACTGCTTCATTCTTTCGGATCGACTCGGCACTCATTGAGGCTGAATCTAATCTGACGCTTTGGGCTGGGAGTTTAGCTCTAGCTTTCGCGAGTTTGGCCAAAATTTCAATTTTCCTATTTTCAAGTACCTGTCTGGTGTTTACAATCACGGCGGTGCTCCTTGTTAAGGTTCGCGAGTGAAGATAATATAAGTTAAAATCTAGCTACAGTCAAATATAAGAGTATTAAATTTTTACGGGATTGTAATTCTTTTTACGAGAACATAGTTTTTAACTTGTGTTCCCAGGACCTGAATTCTGGCTCCATTACCGAATAGGGGACTAGGACAGAGTGATTCACCGCTATAATCTTGGCAAATAGTTTTGCTATTGAAGTATAATCTAACAGTCATAGCCGGTGTTCCTGGTGCTTCATAGATTAAATAGAATTCATTGGATTTTAATTTAGGATCACTCATCTGAAAATTACCAATGTGGTTAAAATTAATAGATTTGTCTGATATTGGTGTGGGTGTTGGTAATGGAGATAACCCATCTGAGTTATATGATGCCGAATGAAATTCAAATAGAAAAATTAGATATGCCGCTATTATAATCATAGCCACAGCACCAATTATCCAATATGGTTTTTTCTTCATTAGTTTAATTTTCTCAGATTTTTGTAAATAAAAAAAGCGGGGAAACTATTCATGATTGGCATGAGCAGTTCCAGCGCATTTTTTGCAAAATTGACCGACACATTCAACATAGCCCTTGCGTAAATAAATATTGGTGCCGATTCTATATTCTGGTACATCTTCTCCGCACATGACGCAGAATTCCAGCGCTTCGGGATCATTTATGCGTTCTTTGGATTTACGATTAATAGCCTCAGCAATTTGTTTACGATCGGGTGCGATAGCCATTGTTTAGGCCCTTCCAATGAACTAGATAGAAGATAATCCTCGATTGAATAATAGTCAATACTGACAAATATCCACTTTTGACGATCTTCGTAGGTGGTGATGTGATATAATTGAGTCAATAATAACTGAGGGTGTAATGGGGTACTTATCCCAGTATGCTCTAATACTATGTCGAAAAAGACAATCCTTTGGGCGGTCATCATAGTTTTAGCAGTGGTTTTGGTCTGGATACTAAGTAGAGATCAAGGGTCGATTGTTGGTAGTATTATCAATCCAACAGTCTCAGCAACTCCTTCGACTACGCCGCCTGGCCAGCCTGCGAAAGCAACTCCAAAGGCTACGCCTAATATGTCTTATGTTCAGGCAGTAGCGACTTATAAAGATACGAGAGTTCAGTTTAATGATACCTGTCATGCGATACCAGGTCAGATAGTATTAAAAAATGGAACTAAAGTAATGCTTGATAACAGAAGTGCTGATGCAAAAACGCTAACCGTTGCTGGTAAGAAATATACTGTGGCTGGCTATGGCTGGACGGTTATAACGGCTACGACGGATAAGTCCTTGCCATTTGTGCTGGGTATAAACTGCCAATCAGCTAAAAGCTCAGTAGGCAATGCTCTAACAATCAATATTCAGGCGAAAATTTCTGACGGTCTATAAAATTAAAAGCAATCACCCCGGCCACACTGTGGCCGGGGTGATTTTAGTTATAACAGCTTATGCAAAGCTTAATTTCTTGATTACTTCAGACAACTCAAGATTTTTATTGTCTATTACCCAATCATAAATTAGCGGGCTAAGAATGGCTGCAAATGCAATATTTCCTCCAAGATGCCAAAATGTAAATGGAATCTGTCCAATGAAGGCGCTCATAAATGTTTGTCCGAAGAGAAGAGGCCCAATCGTCAATCCGGTCAGTGCGTCATATGCGATAGTTCCAATAATAGAATACTGAGCGTAATTCTTCCAATTTGCCCGTCTATTACGAAAGAAAACAGAAGCACCGACTGCTACTAACCCATAAGCTACCCCGGTAATAAGAGTCCACATACCGACTCTTACAGTTACGATATCAAAAATGACAATACTAGAAAGTCCGAATATAAAACTACCAAGCCAACCATAGCGCTTGGAAAATGGCATGATCGTAGCCATTAGAGGTTCGACGTTGGGCGGTCGAAAGGGGATAAGGCGGGATAGCAGGATTATTATCCAGCCGATGGCATATTTAATTATGCCCTGTGTGTTTATTGTTTTTCCGCTCATTTGTTTTTCACTCGGAAGGAATGCACTATAACAAAAAAAATCTGCAAAGCAGATATTATTGTTCTAATAACAAATTGCCTTACGCGGGCGAGATTATAGGCTTAGAGGACCGGACTTGCCCAAAGGGCTTACCGTTGCGCGACAGTGTCGGATTTCCACCGACTTCACTCTAAGCTTTGATTATTAAGGACAAGAAAAGTATATATTAATATTTAATAAAAACAAAGCCGACACGATGAAGAGTAATTTAATATCAAAAAAGCGGTTTTACCGCTTTAAACTTTTTGGATAAACAAGGCATGAATATTGCCCAGCTTTCAAATAAATACATTCTTCATCTGTGAGTCTGGCCATTTCTGCCAATTTTCTTAGTAGGATCGGGATCCTACCTTTTCCTTCAAATGATACCTCATAAATTCTACAACGATCCTTATGCACAACATTTTTATCATTGACCCAAATCCCAAAATTGGCAACGATTGAAGAAGTGAATGCTCCAAATTCTTCAGACAAAAAATTATGGAGAATTGCTTCAATAGTTTGATCACCGATTTTTATACGCAATTTTTTCTCAGGAATCAAGAAAATTGCCGGACGCCCCAGATCTACTAGTTTATAGCTTGGATCTTTCGCAAACTTTGCCCATGTACTTATTCTTCTCATGCCTCAGGCCCTGTCAAAGAATGTCACAAAATTGTACATTATTACTTTAATAGTGTCAATTGCTAGTGGTGAATTCTAGCCTATGAAAAAGCCGACCATCGGTCGGCGGTTTAAGTGACTTATCTTGTGACTATACACGATCAGGAAAAGGGATTCCTAGCTCTTGATAGGCAAGTTCTACATAACGTACATCTTCCCCGGTAATAAATGAACCGCGAATTTCTGGTGGACGATACGTCCAATGTTTAGTTAGATGTCTGTTAAGAATCTCAAGTGCTTCGGCTAGTTTACCGGCCTTGTGAGCTCGAGATAAGATACCCAACATAACTCCCTTGCCTTCCGCGTTGAACTCATTGATGAGGGCCAGAATATTTTCTTTTTGATTTGGAGGAAATTCACTTTCGATTATTTGCATAACTTTTGCCTCAAATGCTTTGACATCAAGGCGTGGCATCTTCTGATACTGCCTATATGTGTCCATGAGTTTTTCGGATAGAGCTAGATCGTCAATAATTCTAAAGCTCTTGACTGGTGACGTTGTCATAAAGCCACCCGTGACAGGGTTCATGTTCATATGTAAGTCGATTCCAATCCAACCAGTTCTTACTATACTACCCATCGCAGTGGAGCCTTGATAATAACAAACTGGCAGCTGTTTCAATGCAGGATGATCAATAACGATAACACTATTTTTAGGCTCAACTATTAATACGTGGAAAGTAGTATTTCTAGTGGTGACCTCGAGTAGGGTATTTTTGGGAGCTTCTGTAATATCAAAACCGTAATTTGATTTAATTCGAGCAACAAATTCAACTACTTGTGGTGACAGCATGACAACTTTCTCAAAGAACAAACTGAAGCTACAATATCATTTTTACGGCGTATGTCAATAGTAGCATCTGTAATATGAGTGTTAAGTAATAAATAAAAAATGACCGATCGGGTCATTGAATATTTATTTACGCTCTCTCTATTACTTTCTTAAAGAGTTGATCTTTCGAGAAATTATGGTCATCTACTAGCCTTATTATTTTTTTCCTTTGAGGGTGGGTATAGATATATTCTTCAGCTTGGCATTTGGGACAGATTATGTAACAAAGCTTTGTTTCGGAGCGATTCCAATGATCACCCCCAGTACATCCTTCCGGTGACGTATACCACATCTTCTGTACGAAAGTCCAGATACTCAATCTACTCCTACGCTGACAGCGGGTACAGGATATAAAACTTCCGCGTATTGCTTGTAACTGTCGAGCTTTTGCTCTATCTCTTTGTTCTTTTAAAATGTCTATCTCGTGTTCAATCGTCCGGAGGGTACTCATTTTGAAGTCTCTTTGTTTAATGAACTGGTTGGATATTATATTTTTCCGAAGTCTAAGTCAATCAAGGTATTACATAGTAATTAGCCATAATAAATAAAAGGCCGACATTAGTCGGCAAGACCCAAAGCAGCATTAGCTGAGCCTGGCGTGCCATCATTTGGTGGTTCTTTGTCGCCATAGCCTGTACCATCACAAGCCGGACACTGATCTAATACCAGTAGGCGACGATTAAACAAGAAACCGCTTCCCTTACAGCGCTGACAAGTATTTGTATAATGAGCTCATCTGACTTTTCTGATCTCTTGTTTTTCCATCTCTTGTCCTGCTAGAGAATGAACTAAAGCTAAGGTATCATCATTGCGGTATTTGTCAATAAAAAACAAGGCCCGTCGAGGTGACGGACCTTGTTGGTCAATCCTGGGCGGGCGAAACTACTGTCCTATTATTGTCTTGATCAGGCTTGGACCGCAGCAGAGAATAACCCAGACGATCAGTCCTTCACTCAGAAGACTCAAGAATACCCAGTGGTATTTGATCTTGAGATCATTGGTGATGATACCGATGGCGAGGATAGCGACAAAGACAGTAACGGCGGCAGTGGGGAAGGAGATGAGAGTAGCTGTCGCAACGAGAGTAGTGGCAGCGACGAGAGAAGTTACTCCGACGAAATTTGGAGCGATAGCAGCGAATGCGACGATGCCGACGCCGACGGCAAGAGCGATGACGGCAGTAATCGTTTCATTGGGCCATCTGAAGATGTATCCAACGGCGACAATCACAATACTTAAGGCAACCGCGATTGCCTCTGCAACGAGAAGCTTCTTCATAGAATCTCCGCTACTTTTTGAGCAATAGTGCTCGTGGGATTAGCTCCCTGGAATTGTTCACGAACTCGATACGACGATACATGAGAAATGACGAATTGTCAACTTTTGTTCCAAAATTAGGACGCAGTTGGTATCTATTGATTCCGGGTATTCGGAGGGAGGGGTAGTAATAGTTTTGCTTCGATAAAAAAAAGAAGAGCCCACGAGATGGACGCGGATGCGCGGGCTCTCGTGAGCCGTTATGACCTTCTTCAAGAACGCTTGAACTTGAAGGTCGCGGAGTATGTTTCGTCGAACGCAGGCCTATCATAGGTGATCTGCCATCCGGCTGACTGATACATCTCTTCGATATTCAACCAACCTCCATTAAAAATCTGCTGGCTGGAGAAACCCCTCGCACTGATTAAAAACTTCGATCACTGCGGCCGGTATGGCCTTACCCTTTTCTCGTGCCGCCTCACTGGGCGTGATTGGGCTAACTTTGTCCGCCATGTTCACTCCCTTGGTTGGATCTCAGAATACTTATATTATATCATATTTCCACTTATTTACAAGAGTAATAAAAAGCAGTTCTTTTTTGGGCCGTTAATTGTATAAGATTTGGATTTATGAAATTGTGGTAAAGAAAAAGCCGACGTTAGTCGGCTAGCCCTAGGTAAAGAGTTTCTATAGCTTCTTGAATTACGTCCAATGAATAGCCACCAACTGGCTGTCTAGATATGAGTAGCTGCACTTTCCGATACATGTTTTCTTCGGTTTTTCCTTCTGGCCAGGGACGGTGGGTGAGTACCACCTCGGTGTTAGGATTAACCCCACGATAGCTTCCCGTAGCATCATCGAATTGGAATTCTAGTGTTTGGCCATCCGCCGAGACAATTGTAGAGACATGCAGTTCTCTCTCGCAATGTTCTCGCCACTTAGGGTCGTCGCTGAAGAAATAGCCTCTGAGGGACATTCTAATCTTATCGCCGACCTTTACCTCGCTGGCACGAATGATCTTGGTCATTTCCAAAGACCTCCCAAGAAAAAGAACTACAAAACGATACCGCATCTCTGCGGTATCGTCAATACTATGCACCCGCCGCCTGCTGGCGCTGGGTATACATACACGCTACTGCGCTTTAGTACTTTCTCGCTCGCGCTCGATCGCTGCGCTCACCTTCGTTCGCTTGTTGCGGGGCCGTCAAGAAGTAAGAACCTGTATTGAGGTAGTTGAAGCAGTATGGAGATACTACATAGATGGTTAAAATAGGCAATGATTGCTAAGACTTTCGGGTTTTCTTCGGGTATCTATCGAAAGGCAGTGTCCGCGTCTAACTATAAGAGAAGATATTAATAATGAAGTAGTAGATGCACAAAGATTGAGGAAGGAGCAGATTTAGCAGGTGGGTTTAAAAAAGATATCAAGAATGTCATTTATATAACCTATGGTATTATTGAAGTGATGAATAACGAAGTCTTTAAAGTGGGCTACGCTGGGCCAGCGTTAGAAACTCACGAGATGGACGTGAAAGACTTAGCTCCTGCCCTCTTGGCTGTTGGTGAACTATTTGAGAATGCAAACCAAATATTAAATGGGGATCGACTTAAGATATCCATAAATCTTCGTGCAACGAGGGAGGGTTCAGTAGATGTTGTACTCTCTGCGGCTCAAAGCGTCCTTTCTCAAGCGCAGGCTTTATTTGCAAATGACAGTGTTGTAGCAATTGTAAACGCAAAGGAGCTACTTGGTATTTTGGGATTTGGAGGATGCGGGATCATAGGTTTGATTAAGTGGATAAGAAGGAGGCCAATAAAAAGTGTCGTAGAACTGGATACGGGCGATTTTAAAGTTGAAGTTGAAGATGGAGAGGTTAAGATTGCTAGCCAGAAAGAGATAAAACTATTTAGTTTCATAAATATCAGAAAAAATATAGAAGCAATCATATCCGCTCCCCTAAAGAGAGAAGGGATTAATTCCGTAAAATTTGAATACGATGGTAAACACGAAGAAGTTAATAAAGAACAATCGGACTATTTTATAGCACCCCAAGCGACGGAAGAGCTAATTGACGAGAGAGAGATACAGTCAAATTTGCAGATTGTAAATGTGTCTTTTCTGGATGACGGAAAATGGAGATTCTCTGACGGTATCTCAACTTTTTTTGCGGAGATAATAGATAAATCTTTTATTGAAAAAGTATCAAATAATCAGGCATATTTTGCCAAGAATGACGTCCTAGAAGTGTTAATGAAAAGAAAACAATTTATAAGTAATGGTCAGATTAAGACAGAGTATTCAGTAATTAAGGTTATGAACCATAGGAGTGCCGCTATCCAAATCAGGCTGCCTTTTATGGAAGAAGGTGGCGGTAGTTCGAAGAATTAATCAGAGATCAGGTAATTCTCTAAATACTGGCGAGGAATGAATTTCTCAACTAACGATGGTGCTTGGTTTTATCAACCAAGGTGAATCGTTGTTGATGGCCCGCATTGTTTGGTGGAACTATTTTACCCTCTACAAGGGTTATTTCAGTTCTACTCCCTGCAGGCCGATACTGTCCAGATTCAGGAGTTTTATCTCCTGGTCTTACAATAACCTTATGTCTGGCCATTGAAAACAGTACGAAGCGTCGGCAAATCACAAGTTACGTAAAATACCTTGCCATAATACCTACGCCCGACGTTAATTTATTATACTTGGGCTGGCCGACCTTTATTTCGAGCCCCCGCCCATAGGCGCAGATATCTATGCCCAGAGGAGGGGGAAAGAAAAGTGGCATTAGCCTAGTGTAAATATAAGTGGGACGCAGGTTCTTCCTCACCAGTATTTAAAGAACGAGCCTTGCTAGAATGATATATCCGACTATACATATGAGCAACGGTGGATAACCATCTTGTTGGTCTCTAGAACGCTCTGTAGAGCGAAATTTAGTAAATAGCAGAAATTCTAAAAACCTGTCAAGTTTTGGGCAACGTAATGGCTTAAAACATAGGTTGCAAAAGCATATTACAACATATTTCGGTTGTTGGTATGAATATATGTTATGAGTATTAGAGTAGCTCTATTGTGAAAGAAGCGTATGGAGTTGGGGTAATATTACCAACTTAAGATCGAGCTTTCTAGCTTTATTAATTTAAGTGTCGTAGCATATGCGATACTAAGAGGAATTCTAAGCACATCTTTTTTGGTTTGACCTTGGTCGTTTATGAAGGCTAAATTATCTGCACCCCAGTTCATATTACCATTCACAATACCAACTACCTCACTGCTTCCTTGTTTAAAGACTGGTGCGCCACTATTACCTCCTAAATTAATACTGTTGACTTGTATGTGGGGATACTCTTCTCCGCATATAGCGATTTTCGGGAAAGAAGATACTATCCCCCTGTTTACTGTGAACGGATAATCTTTGGGTTGATAACTCGTTGTAAGCTGATATCCGCAAAAGAACACCTCGTCATCATAATTCAGATCGTTATCAGCGTCTAATTCAAAGAACTCAATTTCTCGCTTGCTATTAATTTTAAGCAATGCGATATCATGTTTCTCGTCGAATTTGATCAACTCTGCATTTACTTTTTGGCCATTCGAAAGCTCAACCTGAAGGCTTGTAATTTTATTTTCATAAAATTTCCGCAACCTGTCATGGTCGTTTCCGGCAATAATTGCAATGAAGTTCTGATCGTTTCTTATCTCTTTTAGCCCCTGTCCAAAGATCACATGAGCACATGTTAATAACTCGCCCGTATTCTTAATGAAAAATCCTGTACCGAAACTACCACCCATCCTATAAGTACATATAATACGGACAATCCGCTGTTTTTTAAAATTAACATCATTATTCATCCGAGGTAATGTATATAAGAAAGTGGTTTTTGCTCATCAATAAAATTACCTATAATACGATTCTGAATAATCTCCCTTTCTACGTTTTTTATTCGATTCTATTTTTTTGTTGTAAATATCTCGTATCTCTTTACCTACTCTAGTCTTCTTCGCTACTAGCTTATGAGCGATAATCCCGTATCTCAAAAGTTCTCTAATCTTGCCACTTTCAAAATTCCACCTTAAACGATTACAGACTTTGCAGATAGGAAGATAGTTCTCTAAACAATCCTTACCCTCACGAGAGAATGGAAGTATATGATCAACGTTCCACCTTCCTTGTTCTCCGCGTTTTGCATTGAAAATTAATTCCGTACCACAAAAATGACACAAACCGCTAGTTTTTGAGAATATTGCCCCCTTATCTCTAGCGGCGATTGTTTTCCTTTTATTGGTCATTCGTTTTGTTTTTGTTAAGAAAGTTTTTTTGTTTCTTGCCATTTTTCGTGAGACTATTTAATCTGATTCAATTATCTTTATTTCCCCATCAGTCAATCCGTAGAGCTTATAAACTACGTCGTCAATCTTATGATCAGTTTTAGTGATTTCATCTTTGATTTTTTCCCATTCATTTGAATTTTCATTGACCCCATGGGACTCTTTTTGGAGTTTAAGCATTTTATCTACTAAATCTATTATTTCCTTGCAGTATTTTATATTAGAATTATCAACAATTCGTATGGGTAAAATACCAAGAAAAGCCCCTGTTAGCGAAATAGTTGTAAATCTTTTACTAAAATAGCTATTCAAAAGAGTGGAATTTAACAAACCTAATATATATCTAATATCATAGTGGCTATCATTCAATACGAAGGCGTTAATGGTACCAATAAAACAGTGCCCCTTAGTCTCTAAGGAAGACACAATACGTCTTTTTAGGCTTAGGTTTCTGATCGATTGAATCAATATCTTGGGCTTAGCTTTATGTATTTCTATTTTTTTAGTTCCTCCAACAATTTTTGCTTTCGAGAAATTAAAGAAACGGGACGGTATTAAGTAACCATATCTAGCAATATCATCACCAAAATATATAGGATCTGGGTACTGTGCTCCTTGAACATTAGAAATAAACTCTTTATTAGAACTCAGCTTCATTCCTAAAGAAATTTTTCCCAGTAAATTCAGTTTTTTTGACTCTAAATCAATTTTGATTTTGATTCTTTGCCAATCCTCGCTATCGTTAGGAACAATATCGTATCTTTCTTCTGATTCCACTGAGTTATAGGATCGGCTTGTAGCTGATATATTAAGATTCTCCAATGTCGCGCGTGACCAAGTAAATTTTCTTGAATCAATGCCACATTTTTCTAGAAATAAAAGGCTAGTATCAACATTGGCGTTTTTGAAAACAGCCCCATCTAGCATAACTATTTTGTTTAGAGATTGCGACTTTATTAGCAGTTCACGTATTTTCCGATAATAATAATTAGTCATCCATGTAGCTGGAATAATAAAGCCCAGCAACCCCTTTGGTTTAAGTAACTGATAACCACGTTCTATAAAGAACGCATACAGATCGGCTTTATATTCAACAGTTGAAAAAAGTTTGACGATTTGTTTTGTTTGTAATGATTGTTTGGAACTATATGGCGGATTACCAATAATGACATCAAATCCACCTTGCCTAAAAACTTCTGGGAATTTTTCTTGCCAGTTAAACGCCTTCTTATTCTTCCAATCTAATCCAAAGTATTTTTTTAGCTCTTCATCGGTACCCGAGATAAGTGAATTGCCGTTCTCTATATTTTTTGCCAATGATGGAAGCAATATTTTTTCTTCAATGGCGTTAATAAGCACATTGAGCCTTGCTATCTCAACTGCCTGTTCATCGAGATCAACGCCGTAAATATTTTCAGTTATAATCTGTATCTTTTTATAGGTAGGTGAATTTCGATATCCTAACTCATAATAGCGGTGATAGATGGCGTCCATCGCTTTAATCAAGAACGAACCCGAACCACATGCCGGATCTAAAACTTTAATCTTCATAATATCATCAAAGGAGTGACATTTTGTTAGGACTGGAACGAGGGTATTGTTGATGATGTAATCAACGATAAATGTCGGCGTATAATAGATACCCTCTTCCTTTCGCTTGGCTTTGCCTTTTTCTTTCAGCCCTGCGGAATCTTTTTTAGATTGGGCTAATTGATAGCCAAGGTAATTCTCGTAGACTGCACCGAGAATGTCAGCTGGAATGGCTCTAAAATCATATTCGTAATACCCTTGTTTACCGTATAGGATTTCAATAACATCTTCGGTGGCGTTATCAATATCATCCCACTCTTCAAACGGATGGGAGCTAAAAAGATTTGAGTTATAGGTCTGATCAAGTTCTCTGAATTTACCCACAAGTTCACAATAAAACGGCTCTCGATTCTTCTCAACCTTCCTTGACCTCCATGTATGTAAAAGCGGTTTAAGAATTGGCCCCTCAATATTTCGATCTTCAAGAACTCGGATAAAGACTAGGCGATTGATAAGTTTCTGCACGCCTTCATCGAGTAGGTGCCGAGATACACTTTCGTTCCAAAGTTTAAATCCCTTGGTGAGTAATTCTCTAGACCTGTTTAGGTCTTTATAGAGAAGGTCTGTAACGGAAACTTTTTCTAGCATCTTCCCGCTGTCTTTAGCTTCCATGTCGATTAAGCCTGACCCAAGAGATTCCCTAGATAACAACCAGAGCCGATCAAAACGTTCCAGAAATTCTGTACATGATATTGAGAAAAATTGTTTGTCGCTTAGGTGAGATGAGATACTTTGAGAGTAGAAAACTTTAATGACTTCAAAATCCGTTAAGACTGCCCAGTTCACGCCCTTATTCCACGCATAACGGATGGCTTGATTGGCATATTCTTCCTTATTAATATCAGCTTTAAAATTTTTGGCTTCTACGTATAGTTTTGGCCTGCCATTCACATAAAAACCATAATCAACTCGTCCAGAAGATTTAATATGCTCTTCAGCGGAGACTTCCTGTTTATTAAAAACATCCCAGCCCAGAGCTTCAAAGAGAGGTAAGATAAAGTCTTTCTTGGTCTCTTCCTCCGTGTAGTGCTTTAAATTGCCAGATGTTTGGGCATCCTGGTATTTCGAGATAAGTGCGCTAATCCTTTCTTTGGCTTGTTCCTTGGTCATATTAATTTATATTACCGCAGTGAGGACAGCTTGAGATTGAAGTTATACTAGCAACCTCGTTGTACGATTTGCCACATTTATTACAAATTTTAGAATAAGTAAGGGAAAATGGATCAGTAGATTTTAAATAGCCAGAATAGATATGGGGATCATTAATAGAACTTGTGCTTACTTGCATGGAGGATAGATATGATCCACCAAAAGGTCCAGTTGGTACAGAAACTATCCCACGTTTAAAAGCTACTTCTTCTTGAAGTGAATCAACCTTTTTCTTTAGTTTTTCTAGGTCAGACTTTGTTTGGGTGCTTAGTGGTTTTTCCAATGCTTTTTCTATTTCTGATTTCTTGCTTTTTACCCATTCGGCAGAACTTATTAAATCTTTTTTAATTGCATCAGTCTCAATCCTTAAAGTATCTCTTTGTTTTTTGATATCTTCTTTGTAAAGTTGTATCTCTTTTTCTACGGATATTTGTCTCAATGTAAAAAATGCTAAAACTATTGCAATAATGACAGCAAAAATCGTTGCCAGAACTGTCATGGTATTAGTATATTGGCTTATTTGACTCGCCAATACTTGATAAAATCCTATTACGTCTTGGGTTCTGTCTTGTGGGGCTATCACAGGGATAACCGCCAATAGAATTTTGCTATAGTTTATTTCCTTCATAATGTATAGCCTAGTCATTTTAGATAGATATGTAAATAGTATCTTAAACGTTTATGATATTCATAAAATAACCCCAGACTGTGTAAATTGGGGACTATATCTTATACATACCATTCATATGCCACCTTGAGGCATTTTAAGGTCAAATGTGTATGATTTCTGGGTACTTTACCTATTGTCTGATATATCTCTTTACCTGTATACAAGCTTCTGGCGTTCTATCGTAGACTCTTTCTTGATCTGTTCCTCTGGGCCGATAAACCTCCTACCGTAGCCCTAGTTACTTTATATTGTAGTACTGCTTGGCCCACGTGGTGCATTCCTCAACATTGGCAGGTATCAGGCAATATGGTTGAAGATCAAGTACATTAGTACGCCCTCCCGGCAGTTTGGCCGGAAATATTCAACGTCGTTGCAGAACTTGGTTCGATCACCACTTTCATACATTTTAACTCTAAATCGCATATCGGCTATAAACTCAGTTATGGTCAAGCCCGGAGCTATCGTATTAAATTTATCAAATGCATACGCTGCAAGAGCTGGCGCCACTTCGTTGACTTTTTCTAATACGTCGGTACATTCCGTCAGATTACGATCGCAGTACTGACTGCAGCCATCATCAGTGTTGCAACTTTCTATCATTTTGAGTGGAAGAAAGATTTCGGGAAGTGTCATCCCCATAGCGGCAACGGCATATACAGTTAAAGACCCAATTAAAATTACTGGAACGGCGACAACAATTAATATAATTTTAAGTGATTTATTCTTTCTCATCGTTTGATTATGTTATAGCCCCTGTTCTGGACCAAGGTATCTATCCTCAAATGCCCTACACTCCTCTGCGTGAATCGGATTCTCACAGTAAGCAACATAGCCTGTATAAGTATCGGAGTTTCCAGGAAACTTGTCTATGGTTTTAATTATTTGTAATGATTTCTCCATATCAGCTAGCTCATTGGGCGTGTATTCTTCCGCGAATGCTTCGGGGAAATATTTCATTGCAAGATTCACACAATCAGGAAAATGTTTGAGATTATCACAGTAATCCAGGCACTCTTGTCCCGTTACACAACTTCCTAACAGCTTTATCGCTATCGCGAACTCACTAGCTGTAGTACCTTTGGCGACGGCATATACAGTTAAGGACCCAATTAAAACCGCTGGAATCGCAACAACAATTAATATAGTTTTGAGTAATTTTTTCTTTTTCATGTTTCTACTAATTAAGTAAGAACGCCCAGAATTTATATTCTAGGATCGTTTGCATCATGGTTTGGTATTCGTGGGCGTTATGCAATAAATAACGTCTTCTTTGGTTAATTCACGCCCCTCAGTTTCAGCTTGCAATGCTAAATCAGCTGGATCTAGAAAATTTACTGACTTGCAGTTAATCCCATATCTTTTTAACATATCCTTTGGCCCCTTCTTCTGTCTTGTTGGACTTAATTTGTTAATGTCATTCTTTGAAAGCCATTCTTTGTGAGATGCATACGCGCATTGACCTTCTTTTAGGTGCAGATTCAGCACTTCCTGTATAAATTCCAGCTTCTTGCGTGGACCAAATTCTCTATGGGCGGTATTTGATGTTTCGAAGTCGTCAATTATCCTCCAGACTTCGGTTTCGGGCGGTTCGCTACCTAGTGGCACTTCCTTTCCCATGCCGGCCAAGCGTCCTTTTTGATATACCGTTCCGATAAACTCCTCGAGGATAATTGAAAGGGGTTGATCCTTTGAGGCCATATTTGAGACTCTTAATTTCCCGACCTCTCTAAATACTTTGAATCCATTTTTCCAAACTTGTTTTTCTTCTGTTGGGGTCATAGCCGATCAATTATTTTATGTAATATATCTTTCCAACCTTGTCGTGGATAGGCCGTAGGAGAATCCGGGCCAAGCGTATCGTCATCAATTGTAAAAAGATCACAGCCCCACTTATTAAGGGCCTTGTAAAAATATAAACATCTAATAAACTCCTTGCCCTCCGATGGACCTGACTCCTTATTGAAACGATAGATTGTGCCCCAAAAAACAACACGATACCCTTTCCATTTTTTGGGAATTAAATGCTGATGACCCAAAAGATAGTCTAGGACATTTGCGTTAAGCGATCTGTTACGCATTTGCTCTAAGATTTTACGTCCATTAAGTGTTCCGCCTCTAAGTTGTGACCACTTTCCATGATCCCTATCATAAAGCTGAAAACTAGACCAGCGGAGGCTAATTTTCGATGCATCAATAGCACCTAGAGAAGTATCGTGGTGCACGATATCTTTATCATCTGGTTGCTTGGTTGTATCTACAAAGTGGGACATAAAAGGGCCTCCGTCGGCGATATTCTTGCGAATATCCTACACCCTTTCGAGCATAGACCTAGTGAATAGGACCGAGCAGAAGCCCGTTAATATTCACTAGGATTTGATGCCATACCCAATAGAAACTACTGGGGTTAGGACGCTATTTAATTGTATAAACTCATTGTATATGATCAAAACAGTCGCATCAATAGATGCCTGGCGGTCAAATTTGTTGATAACAATAGGCGGGTAGATCTGTGGATAAACTCCAAAAACTTAGGAAAAATGGCAATTTGCTTTTTTTAAGAAAATGTGCTATGATTTAATAGTGGAGCTACGTGATCGCCCCAGATTAGATCGGTAGCTATATCAACTTAGCTTTAACACTCACCGCCACGGATGTAAGATATAAGCGCAATTGTCACCTTGCACCTTTAACAAGAGCCTAGACACAACATATTTGCTATATTCATAGCAAAATAACACCCTGACCGGTGAATTTTTGTTATTTGGGTCGATTGTGAAATTAGTGGATGGTTTTAATAATGGTTTGGGCAATGAATGGGGTACGGGTGGTCTTACAAATGTGGATGAACGAGAAATGGTTAAGGAGTTTATAGAAATATATAATGAATTCTATAAAAGTAAGATAAGCGATGGCGATGCCAGAAAAATGGCACAAAATCTACTTAACGCCTACAAGATAGTGTATAGAATGCCGCCAGAAATGGCGGTTTCTGTGTTAAGTAAAATAGAATAGTGATGAATCAGGGCAGTGGATAAGTCGAATGTCAATGCTTAAAATTGCATCATATAATGATGATGTTGATTTAACCACTGTTTTGCCGAGAGATTGGCATTTTGTTAGTATTTTGCAGAGGGGCAATCTCGTCAATAATTAGCATTTCTTTCGGAATGCAGTGATTGAATCAACAACGAGGTTGTCCCTTTTGAGTTGGGTAAATAAAAATAAAATAAACATAAAATGAAAACAAATAGAATTAAACAATGCCCAGAACAAACCGTGTCTGGGATAAAGAGTGATACGCTTTCGAAGTTTATGTCTGCAATAATTGAGGCAGTAAGAAAATACGATCGAGCATGTCACGGCGAGTCAATTAGGCGTGGCATTGAGAATGCTAAGAATAGAAAGGATAATAAAAACAATGAAAAATAGAAATAGAGAAAACGATGTTTTGCGATATTTTGCGTACTATCGTAAATCTAGCGAAGATAATAAAGAGCGACAGGCGCAAAGTATTGAATCGCAAAGGCAAGAGATGAGGCGATTGGCTAGAGAACAGAATTTAAACATTGTTGCGGAATTTGAAGAAGAACGAAGTGCCCATACTACGGGCCGTCCTGTATTTAATGAAATGATGGGCAGAATATTTGCCGGTGAAGCAAATGCACTGTTGGTCTGGCATGCAAATCGTTTAGCTAGGAATGCAGTCGACGGGGGTTTCATTGTTTCATATATGGATAGTGGAATTATACGAGAAGTTAAGACTACAGGCAGAACATATTTCTCTGAGTCTAGCGATAAGTTTTTTATCTTACTTGAATTTGCCATCTCAAAGAAGGATAGCGATGATAAGAGTGATGTAGTAAAAAGGGGATTAAAGACAAAATGTGAAAAGGGTTCAATGCCTGGTTTGGCTCCTACCGGTTATCTGAATACTCCAAATTTGCCTGGCGGTTCTCGATATATCATGAAAGACGATGATCGCTTCGAGGCGTTACGTAAGATCTGGAATATGATGGCCACGGGTAATTATTCGGTATTGCAATTAATAAATTATCTGAATAACGATCTAGGATTCAAGACGAGACAATTTAAGCGTGAGGGTGGCAACAGTCTGTGTCTCAGTCGTTTGTACAAAATATTCAGAGACCCATTCTTCTATGGTACTTTTGAGTATCCTAGGGGTAGCGGAAAATTCTATAAAGGAAGTCACGAACCAATGATCACAAAAGAGACTTTTGATTTAGTGCAAAAGATACTTGATAGAGGTACGGTAATACGTCCGAAAACAAAAGAATTTGCGTATACGGGACTCATTCGTTGCGGTAATTGTAAGGCGCAGATAACAGCCGAAGACAAGATCAAGAATCAGAAAAATGGGAACATTCATAACTATACTTATTACCATTGTACTGGCAGGAAAGATCCTAACTGTAATGAGGGATCAGTAAGACTAGAGAATCTTGAAACCCAGATACTTGCAACCATGGAGCGTATTGAAGTCCCAGCCATCTTTGAGAAGTATGCAATTAAGTGGCTAAAGGTTCTCTATAAGCAGGAGCTGGAGACTGGCGATCTGCTTCTTTCTAAAAATGCCCATAGACGAACCCTGCTTGATAATGAGAAGGATAGACTTCTTTCGCTTTATATGTCGGAAGAGAATCAAGACAAGAGCCTCTTAAATGCTCAAGAGTTTTCGACTAACAAAAAGAGGATCGATGGTGAACTTTCTAGCCTTGAATACGGAATCGCCGATTTGGAGGCCAAGCTTAATTCTGGCATATTAAAGACTAAGAGAGACTTTAGATTTGCCACTTTTGCGGTTGAGTGGATGAAGGTTGGTAGCCTGGCAGACAAAAGAGCACTATTATCAGCAGTAGGTCAGAACCTATCGTTATATGAGAATAAACTAAGCATTACCTTAAATAAACCCTTTCAGATACTATCGGATAACCACGAGGGCATTATTGAAGGAACTCCTAGGTTAGAACTCCTCATTGGTGGCTTAAACAAAGAAAAAACAGAAGATTTCTCCTCCGTCTTTCCTCAGATGTTGCGGGGGTTGGATTCGAACCAACGACCTCCGGGTTCTTGATGTTGCTGGGATTACTCCCAGGTTCGGACTATCCCATCATCCGTCAAACGACGGA